>Ga0209639_1001968_pt1 | contig 17770 bp, 14 predicted proteins | sample EPASupsiteHSE605_FD_187268 | JGI IMG/M metagenome (GOLD analysis project Ga0209639, IMG submission 187268) | Bioremediated contaminated groundwater from EPA Superfund site, New Mexico - Sample HSE6-05 (SPAdes) (version 2) | ecosystem: Environmental > Aquatic > Deep subsurface > Groundwater >...
CCGGTCGTGTACACCGGCAGCTGTGCCGTTGAATCGCCGGTACTCCAGGCATACTCAATGCCGGGCTCAATGCCCGCCACCAGCGCAATTTCATTGCCGGCACACATCGAGACATCGGGACCCAGCGAGGCCTGCACCGGAAATGAATCGGCCACCACCACAAAACTGTCCAGCACCGAGCAATGCGTCGCTGTGCTGTCGGTTATCTGCACCCAGTACTCACCGGGCTCCCATACATTCAGCAAACTGTCGGTACTGCCATCGATCCATAAAAACGAATAGGCATGATCGAGACCGGTGTTCATGGCAATGGTATCGGTAAGACACAAACCACTGTCGGGCAGCGCCGTGTACGGATACTGCACATGAATGGTATCGCGGCTGGTGCGATTGAAAATATCGGTTACCTCCACCCAATAATCGCCACTCTCATTCACCACAATGGAATCGGCTGTGGAACCGGTGGACCAGAGGTAGGAGGTGTAGCCCGAACCTGCTTTAATTTTGAAAGGACAAAAGCCATGAGCGATGGTGGTGTCGGAGCCGAGGGAGATTGGAGGAGCGTATTTGTTTGTAAGATATAATTCAATGGAATTTCTTTGTGTAAGTGACAAACCAGTATTGTAAATAATAATTTCAGAAATTGATCCTTGGAAAAAGAATGAGCTATTGTATGCACTACCAACTCGTATTCCGCCTAATCCATTATTTCCAGGATTGCCAGATGAAACACTTGTTGAATTAGCAATATTCATCGATGAAGTCCCATTAAACAACAGCGTATTAATAAAAAATGTGAAGGGGCTTGGCCTGACTAAATCTAAATCAACGCCAGAGAACATTCTCACTCTTCCATTATCAAGATACAATGCGGTTCTTGGAGTTTCCCAATCTAACACAAACTGAGTTGAAGAAGACGTACTATTGTAAAAAACAAAAACAGTAAAGGGCTGAGGAATAATTGACCCAAAATCACATTCTAAGAAGTCATTACCTCCGAACAACACAGTTGGCATATCACCAAAAGTGTTTTCATAAAACTCAGGCATATTTACCGTAGAAAATTGCACAAGATTTCGACTATTGCCACTTGCATCACCCCATTCAGACACATTATTACCTGAAATAGTAATTAAAGAATCAGCTTTATACCAAGCATAAAGACCTGAAACAGGAATTTGAGCAAGTAGCTTTTGCCCTATAATTGCAAATAAAAGAAATACATAAAACCTCATAATGAATTCAAATATACAATTTTTTCCTTGCATTACGACAAAATAACTAATTTTGCTATCAAAAGGTCAATGCAAATTGTATCCGAAATTTCATCTTATAATTCTTTGAAGAAGCGATTAAAAGAAATTGCTCAATTTAAGGAATTATTATATTTTTTTGCATGGAAAGACATAAGAGTTAAGTACAAGCAAGCATTTTTAGGTTTTGCTTGGGCCGTATTACAGCCTTTTCTATTAATGCTTGTTTTCACAATGTTAGCTAAGGCCATAAGTTTGAAAACTGAAAACATTCCATACCCGGTGTATTCGTTTGCAGGAATTATTTTCTGGAATATATTCGCAACAAGCGTTCAATCTGCTGGCAATGCTGTTGTTTCAAATGCTCACATTATTAAAAAAATATTTTTTCCAAAATTATTTCTGCCAATTTCGTCGGTAATTGTTAGCATTTTTGATTTTCTTGTTGCATTACTTGTTTTATTTGCTTTGATAATTTATTACTATCCTATAACATCAATTTCATGGAATGCTCTATATCTTATTCCAGCATTAGTTTTAGTGGCAATAACATCAATTGGGGCTGGCGTGTTTTTTTCTGCATTAAATGTAAAATATCGGGATTTTAAATACATAATACCGTTCATTATTCAGCTAGGTTTTTTTGCATCACCCATAATTTATCAGCCACTGAGTTTTGATAATGATATTGCAAACTTTTTTTATAACACAAATCCTTTTGTTGCATCAATGGCTCTAATTCGCTACGCCTGTTTTAATATTTCATTTTCAACTGAAATACTCATTCCTGGCATTGTGTCTTCAATATTCATTTTAATAATTGGTTTTTTTGTGTTTTTCAAAATGGAAAAAAACTTCGCTGATATTGCATAGTATGGAACCTATTATTGAATTCAGAGAAATAAGTAAGCGATACATGCTTGGCGAGCAAAACAACTCCTATTCTACAATTCGAGATATTTTATCTTTCAAAAAGAAAGAGAAAAGAAACGCGGGGGTTGTACAAGCACTAAATAACATATCGTTCGAGATAAATCCAGGAGAACAGGTTGGCATAATTGGCCGAAATGGTTCTGGGAAAAGTACTCTTCTAAAAATTTTAAGCAAGATAACCTATCCTTCAGATGGCAAGATTATTCTTCGAGGACGAGTTGGTAGCCTGCTAGAAGTTGGTACTGGATTTCATGGTGAACTAACTGGGAAAGAAAACATTTTTTTTAATGGGGCGCTGCTTGGATTGAAAAAAAAAGAAATCTCCCTTAAATACGATGAAATAGTTGAATTTTCCGGTGTTGAAAAATTCATCGATACTCCTCTAAAGCATTATTCTTCAGGAATGCAACTCAGGCTCGCATTTTCAGTTGCGGCTCATCTAGAGCCCGAGATACTTGCCGTTGATGAAGTTTTAGCTGTTGGAGATGCCGAGTTCCAAAAAAAATCGTTAGGGAAAATGAGTGATGTAGCAAAATCAGGGCGCACTATATTGTTTGTTTCTCACAACATGGGCATTATTTCAACACTTTGTAATAAAGTTGCAATTTTAAATGCAGGCGAATTAGTCGATTTCGGTCCATCAGCTCAAATGATAGAAAAATATCTTTCAATCCTTGAGAAAGATTCTGACGAAATTTTTCAGAAAGAACCAGACACAAGCTTGCCTGCACAAATTGTGTTTGCTGCATTACATGATGAGCGTGATCAAATGAAAGGCGAATTCTCATTTTCAGAACAAATAAAAATTAAACTCAGACTAGTAATCAATCAGCAAGTTCGCAATTCAATGCTAGCGATAGTTTTATTTGACAAACTAAAAGAAAGGGTCTTTACTGTTTTGAAACCTTTAGATAGTTTAAAAAACGGAGAACATGAACTCACAATGTTACTACCACACAAATTAATTGCACCAGGTTTTTTTACTATTGGAGCGGAAGTATATGCACATTTAGATAGAAGTTTCCAAGTTGAAGACGAGCTCTTACGATTTACAATTATTGATGACGGGACAGATTTTGCAAAAAATTCGTATGGGAACTATGGCCGAATAATTGTCAATTGCAATTGGGAGTAACAAAATCTTTCTATGCAAATAAGCCTTATTTAATGAAAAAACTTCTTATAATTTCTAATAGTGTTTTGAATACGGATCCTCGTATAATCAATCAATATTTAGCATTTAAAGACTACACATCAATCGATACGCTCGGCATTGGTTCAATAAATAAAACAATTCAATCCCATGAAATATCGAAAATCTTTAGAACTTTAACATTTCACTACGAATGGCCAATAATTATTAGAAAACCGATTTCTTTTTTTCTGATTGTATTTAAAACAATCACGAGCTTACCTAAGAAAATAAATTATTCAAACAAAAATCATTATAAATATTGGAGATATATTAACAAGGCTGCACTTAGGCAAATAAAAACAAAGAATTATGATTTGATATGGGCTAATGATATTGAAGTTCTTCCCATTGCAGTGTTTTTAAAATCCGAAAATACAAAACTAGTTTTTGACGCACATGAATATTTCCCGATAGAACAATCAGGAGAAAAGTGGCTTAAAAGAAACAAGGAGTTTAGAGAATATTTATTTGAATCAAATGTACAATATATCGATTCAATGGTTACAGTTTCAGATAGCATTTCCGAATTATTTTTTTCCAACTTTGGAATAAGACCAACAGTAATAATGAATGCAAAACCTTATACTGAAAAAGAAATTGATAATTCACATAAAGATAACATTCATATTGTTCATCATGGTGTAGCGTTGCCAAACAGAAATTTAGAAGGATTGATATATTTGTTTCAACTACTAGATAGTCGCTTTATCTTGCACTTTTACTTAAAAGAAAGCATCTTCGATACATTAAACCAATTAAAAAAACTTGCTCAAAACAACAAAAGAATTTTGTTTCATGAACCTGTCAAAACATCAGACATTCCACTGGAAATATCTAATTATGATATTGGAATTTACATTCTGAAAAACGTTGGCGTTAATGAAGAAAATGCTCTTCCAAATAAGCTATTTGAATGTATACAGGCCAGGCTTATGCTTATTTACCCAGATTTACATGAGATTAAAACCATTATCGAAAAGTACAATATTGGATTCACAACGGATGCTAAAGATTTATCTTCCTTAGCAGCAAGAATAAACAAGTTTTCTTATTCAGAAATCATCAAATTTAAAACAAACACGCATAGGGCTGCATCTGACTTATGTGCAGAGAAAGAATGGGAAAAAATGCGTATTATTGCATCAAATTTACTTACTTAATGTGCGGAATAGCAGGTATTTTCTCTTTTACAAGACAACTTAGCGGCTTTGAAATAAAAGCCTTGACTGACACCATGGTTCATCGCGGACCTGATGGCGAAGGAATCTGGTTGTCTAAAAACGCCATGGTAGGTCTTGGCCATCGTCGATTATCAATAATTGATTTATCAGCTGCTGCATCACAGCCTATGATATCGGCCGATAACCGCTATTCAATTGTACTTAATGGAGAAATCTATAATTATGTTGAGCTAAAAAGTCAATTGATAACAGAAGGATATTCGTTTTGCAGTAGTTCCGACACAGAAGTATTGTTGGCTTTGTATTCGAAATACGGCCTGCATTGTCTTCAAAAACTAGATGGCATGTTTTCGTTTGCCATATATGACAATCTAAAACAGGAATTATTTTGTGCAAGAGACCGCTTTGGTGAAAAGCCATTTTATTATCATTGCGATAGCGACAAATTTGTTTTTGCATCCGAAATGAAAGCTCTATTTGCTGCTGGCGTACCAAAAAATGTTTCGGATAAGTTTATTTATAATTATTTATTGTATGGCGTTTCCGACGATGTATATCAGCCGGAGAATACATTTTATGAACAGATAAAGCAATTGGAGCCGGCTCACTATTTGAAAATAACAAACGACGGACGGGTCGAGAAGCAACGATATTGGTCGCTTGAATACCAAAATACACAAAACATTACGATTGAAGAAGCTATTGAGCAGTATCGGTTTCTATTCAGGCGATCGGTCGAACGCAGGCTCCGGAGCGATGTTCCGGTTGGCAGCAGTTTATCGGGCGGCCTGGATTCATCATCTGTTGTGCTTGAAGTCAATCGCATAAAAGGAGCCAGACAGGAACAAAAAACATTCTCAGCTCGCTTTCCCGGATTCATTCGCGATGAAAGTATCTATATGGATATGGTGAATGCCAATGCCAATGTTCATCCTGTGCCGGTGTATCCAACAGCCTATTCTGTTATGGAAAATCTGAATAAAATCTGGTTTCATCAGGAAATTCCATTTGGAAGCACCTCAATAGGCGTTCAATATGAAGTAATGAAAGCGGCCCGCGAAAACAACGTTGTGGTGTTGCTAGATGGGCAGGGAGCCGATGAAACCATGGCTGGTTACACATTTTATCGCAACACATACCTCAAGGAACTCAGCAAGGGCAATTCCAATCTTCATCAGAGCGAAGTGAATGCATTGGCAACTATTCACAAAGTGGAAATGCCCGTTGATGGGATGAAGCAAAAGATACTTCGGTCTGGATTATTACCTGTTCAATTATTACGCAACTTGCGCAGGCAAATGATGCGCCCGGATTCATCATTTTTTCTTGGCATTCACCACGATTTAGTGCGAGAATTTAAAAATGAGCCATCGCCTTTTCCAGTATTTTCGAATTTAAAGGAGCACCTACATTTTTCAACGTGCAAAATTGGATTAACTGAATTGCTGCGCTATGCCGATCGGAATGCCATGGCTCATTCAGTCGAAGTGCGCCTGCCATTTCTTTCGCACGAATTGGTTGAGTTTGAATTTTCTTTACCCTCGTCATTAATGATCAAGGATGGTTGGACCAAATACATCCTGCGTCGTTCGATGGAAGACATATTGCCCACCGGAATTGCATGGCGAAAAGACAAGGTGGGGTACGAGCCTCCACAGCAGCAATGGTTTTCGGGGCCAGAATACCGTGTGCTTTTTGAGGAAGCCATTTCTTTTTTAAAACGCGAGCGCATTGTATCAACGATCCAAACTCAATATACATGGCAATATTTAATGATATATTTGCTATTGAATAATAATTCCCGATGAAAAAAAAGAAAACCCGGATTCTTTTTGGAACCAACGATATCGGGTTCCGCATTGGCTTGTACACAAAGCATCTTGAAGAACGTTATGGCAATCAAGTGCTGGTTCATTCTTATGTTACATACAAACTTCCCAAGCATCATTATGAAACGCAGTTCACCTATGAATATGCGAATCTTTTTACAAAACCCTTGTTGGTGCGATGGTTTCTAACGTTTTACAACTTCCTTCGTTTCTTCTGGAAGTACGATGTATTTTTCTTTTTATCGGGCGAAACCTTACTGACACGAAAGCTGAGACCATTTGAATTTCGCTTATATAGGCTTCTGGGCAAGCGCATTGTAATGTCGTTTGTTGGAGCTGACATTCGCAGCCCAAAATATCTTCAATGGAAAAGTGAGCATATTTTTGAATACCTACAGGGAACTCAAGAACCAAAAAAGACAGAACCTTTTCAAGACAAACTGATTCGCGACGCCCGAAAATATGCTGAAAAAATATTCGTTTCCACTCCCGATTTGCTCGATATTATTCCCGAGGCTGAATATTTTCCCGTGATGCTTGATATTGATCAATTCAGGCGCGATTTCGAAAAAGCCGAACCTTTTGACAAACCGGATGATGAAATTTGGGTTTTGCATGCACCATCAGAGCCAAAAACAAAGGGAACAAGCTATATTCACGAGATTATCCTGGGTTTAGAAAAAGAATATAATTTGAAAGTAAAATTTATTCTTCCTGCATTACACTATCGCCCTGTTGCTAATTCATATTCTGTTACGCGATATGAATTGCTGAAATACTATAAAACATGTGATATTATAATTGATCAGATGATTATTGGCTGGTATGGCATGCAATCTGTCGAAGCCATTGCATCCGGCAAGATATCGGTTGTTTTTATTGATGAAAAACTCAAAAAATACATTAATTCCTTCCCGGGACTAATATCAAGCGACATAGTGGCTCTGAAGTCCGTTCTAGTTGATTTAATAAGAGCAAAGCATAAAACCTCAACAAACTCTCTAAATAATATTTGGATTGAGCATAATCATACGCTCAAAGGACAAGCATCTCGTTTCGATTTTATGATACAATAATATCGTAATGGCATTTATGGAATTGTGTCAATTCGGTAATATTTTCACCCGTATCTGCTTTAGCAATTTTATTGTATCCGATTTCAAACAACATTTTCACGAGTTCCGCTGCTGAATTTTCTTGTTCTCTAAGGTTTTCATCATCCAATTCAATAAACATGACTGGATAAAACTTTTGCAAAGTTTGTTGTGCGCCAAGAATAACTTTTAGCTCGAAACCCTCAACATCAATTTTAATAGCATCAACTTTCTGAATGTTGTTTTGTTCAATAAAATCATCGATCGTAATAATATCAATTGTTTCGCAGTTTTGCAGCTCGTGTCCATTCACTCTTATTCTGTTCATGCCTGGATTTGATGGGTCAACAACTTGAAGTTGTAATTGTGCGGTTTTGTCGCCAAGTCCTGTATTTACAGGAATAATGTTGTTTATTCTGTTAGATTCGATATGGTACTTCAATCGCGAAAAATTTGCCTGTGAAGGTTCAAAGGCATATACAGTGCTGACTTTTTGGGAAAATGGTAGTGCTGTTGCGCCAATGTTTGCACCGACATCAAGAACAATAAATTCCGTTTTTAGTAACTGCATGTAGCTTTCAAAGCCCTTGTCGGAAAACCCAAAATACAATGAATGATCTACTACCTTAGAAAGATCTAATCGGAAAACTAATGAATCAATTTTAAGCATTCTGTAATCATCGGACTTGAAAAGATAATGAGCTGGAATGATTTTTCCTCTAAAAGAATCAGGTCTATAGCCCTTTGAGAGTGATCTAAGAGATCGACTACCAAGAATCCACAACAATAATTTCCTGAGAATATTGAGAAACCGTGTTTGTCTTTTCATGATTATCAAAACTTCTATGCAAATTTACAATTCACCAGCGAAAAAGTTAGAATTGCAACGGTTTACAATTAAGACCTTTTGTAGGTCGAATGACTTTTTCTCTTAATCTCAGCATGGGTTCTTCCACAAGGGTCGTAAAAATCGCTGCAACTGCAAGGCTTCCCAAAACTAACACACATAATCCTATTGGGGTATTTCCCAAAAATCCTGTTGTAACAATTACAAACAAAACGTGCCACAAATACCAGTTGTAGCTGTAATAGCCCATAATTCTGATGGGCCAGAGTTTTCTCCAATTTAAATGATATGTGGCTCCAATAATTAGAAAAAATGAAATCGGGATTAGCGATTGGAACACCACTTTGTGATAAATATCCGAACCTGAATACATGTCAAAATACAGTGATAGAGTAAAAAGCAGAATTCCAGCCCCTAGCATGGTTGCTTTAATCCATTTTTTTACAGGCAAGCGTTTTTCATATATCAGCACAATTAATAATATTCCCCAAGCCAATGCATCGAGGCGGTTATAGGTGGCCGAATAGGTGTCTTTGCCATCTGTAAAGAAGTATGCAATTGCTTTTGCAGTTATTCCAAGCAATATGTAACCACTGATGGACAAATACAAAAACAGTTTTCGGTGATTTTTGAAAATAGAAGCCACCACTATGAGAGTTATTGGCAACAAAATGTAGAAATGTTCTTCAACACAGAGCGACCATACGTGGTCGAAGCTCCAATGAAATGGCTCGCCAGTGAAGTTTTGATAAAAAAAGACGTAGCGCCAAATGTCGTTTAAAGGAATAATTTGATCGGGTGCCGTTTGAGCGTACAGAAGTCTGGCAACAATGGAGCCGATTAAAAGAAAGAAAAAATATGAAGGCCATATTTTGAAACCACGCTGTAAGATGAATCGAAAAAAATGAATATTTTCATTATTTAAATACTTCCTGGTCAGTAATCCGCCGACCAGTATGCCGGAAATGACAAAGAACAAATCGACACCAAGATAACCATAGGGAAAAGTGAGATTAAAATGAAACAGCACAACTGTAAAAATGGCTATGCCTCGGTAAACATCAAGGACACTGTTTCTTGATGGGTTATTCAGATTTTCAATACAGCGTGGTTTAATCACAAGCCTTTCTGCTGTTTATTCAAAAACAAATGCACATCCTGCATTTCGCCTGTTTTTGAGGGTTGGCCTTCGGCAAATAAGGAATAGTAAAATCCGGCCAGTTCAACCGTCTTTAAAAAATGACCCAGAGAAGCATTCTGACCGGCAATCTGATGATGATATTCTATGCCAGCTTGTTTAATAAGGTCCATCGTCTGGGCTGCAGCCATTTCGTTGATGACTGCTGTTTCAGCACCTTCGATGTCCATTTTCAGGTAGTCGATACTGGTTATATTGTTTTCACGAATAAAAGCCGAGAGTGGCATTGCCTGCACCTCTACAGGGGTGCCATCATTGCGTTCATGCGAAAGTGACCCAGTTAGAGAGCCAGCAATTCCATCCGGCTCAAAAAATTGTACAGTTGCTGTTTTATCCGCCAAAGCTACATTATAACAAAAAACATTTTCAAGTTTGTTGGCAGATATATTTTTCTGAAGCATTTCGAAAATAGATGGAGAAGGCTCAAAGGCATAAATAATCGAATTCGGGTAAAGCCACTTAAAAAATAAAACAGACATTCCAATGTTAGCGCCACAATCGATTATAACGGGATTAAGTATATTCGTTTTAAAAAAATATGTGCCGGAAAGAAATACATCTCTATATAAATAGACAAGCGTGTCCGCATTAAAACCGAAAATTTTGAAATTTTCAAAAGTCAGGTAAGGCTTGTTTTTGCTTAGCACACCCGTTTTTAGCTTCAATGCAGAAATTAAATAGGGCTTTATGAGTGTTCGCACAAGCCGCGAGCTCACATACACACAGGCTGCTCTTCGTTTTATACAAATCAGATCATTACGAAAACGAAACGGGCTAAGCATTTTTTTTGCACAAAGATAATTGGTTGAATTAAACACACAACACTTTAATAAACGAAAAACACTAAATTTGCAAACATGAGTAAAAAAATCAAAGTGACATACGTTGTCTCCAGAATAGACAAAGCACTTTCATTTGAGTGGATAGCAATACACATGAATAAAAGCCTATACGATCTAGAATTTATTTTACTCAATGAGAACAAATCTGATTTTGCCCAATTCTGCAAACAAAATAACATAGCTTGCAAAGAGTGGTATTTACAAGGGAAATGTAGCTATCCCAGAATTATTTTAAAACTGATTTTTCATTTTGTTGTTCACCGACCAAAATATGTTCACGCGCACCTGTTTGATGCGGCACTAACAGCGATGATAGCTGCAAAAATCGCATTTATTCCAAATCGGATTTACACACGTCATCATAGCACTTATCATTTCGATTATCATCCAAATTCTGTTAAATGGGATTTAAAATGCAACCAATTATCAACCAAAATAATAGCTATTTCAGAAAATGTAAAAAACGTCCTTATTGAACGTGAAAATGTTAATCCTCAAAAGATTGTTTTAATTCACCATGGAATTGATATTCATTCTTTTATCAATCCAGACAAACAAGAGTTACATCATATAAAACAAGTTTATAATCCAACAGGCAAAGCTCCAGTAATAGGTGTTATAGCACGCCTTACAGAGCTAAAAGGGACACAATATATCATTGCAGCATTTGAGAGATTGCTATTAAAACAGCCCAACGCGCTTTTGCTACTGTTCAATGCTAAAGGAGAATTAAAAAATACTATTGAAGAAATGCTAAACCGGCTGCCAGCCTCATCCTGGAAAATGACTGAATTTGAAAACAATATTACTTCTCTATATCACATATTTGACTACTACATCCACGTACCAATCAATAAAGAAATTGAAGCATTCGGGCAAACCTATATTGAAGCGCTTGCTGCAGGAACACCATCTATTTTCACTTTATCAGGAGTAGCGCCAGAATTCATAATAGACCATCACAATGCTATTGTAGTTCCTTTTTGTGATTCCGAAGCCATTTATATGGCTAGTAACGAACTAACCGCAAGCGATGTACTTCGAGAAAACATTATTCGAAACGGGCAACAAGATATTCAACAATTTTCTCTATCCAAAATGATGACAAAACTTGAGCAGCTATATGTCTGAAACTAAACCTTTTTTTTCCATCATAATTCCCACCTATAACCGGGCAGATTTGATCGGCAAGACACTTACATCGGTTTTACAACAAACATTTAGCGATTTTGAGGTTTTAGTAATTGATGATGGTTCAACCGACGCAACAAGGCAGGTTGTTGAAGCTTTTAACGATAAAAGATTATCCTACATTTTTCAGGCTAATGCGGAGCGCGGAGCTGCTCGAAATAATGGAATAGACCATGCAAATGGGAAATACATCACATTTCTGGATTCAGATGATATTTTTCTTCCCGACCACCTCCAAATTGTACATTCAAATATTAAAGGGTTCAACGAACCAGCATTTTATCACCAGCCATATCAGATTAAAAGTACCGGTGGCAAAAGTAAGCACATTAATTATTCAAACCTGAAGCGACCTATAAAAAAACTTATTCGACAAGGAAACTTTCTATCATGCTCCGGCGTTTTTTTAAACACAAATAAAATAAGTAATATCAGATTTGATCCGGATCGGACGCTCTCCGGATCTGAAGATTATGAACTCTGGCTACGGTTAGCTGTACAATATGATTTATTTATCGGGAAAGAAGAGACAAGTATTTTGATCAATCATGAAGACAGAGGGGAAAACAACATAAACCTTGAACAATTAAAAAAACGGGTTGAATATTTAATAAATAAAACAATCTCAAATGAAGCCTTTTGGATGAAATATGGCAAATGGCAGAATTCATTTCTTTCTTCTAACTACAGTTTTATTGCATTACACATGGCCATTGCCAATGAGAAAAAAGCTGCAATAAAATATGTTATTAAGGCGATCAGTAAAAACCCCTGCATTCTGTTCAGCAAAAGAATGAGTGTAATAATTTACAAACTAATTATATGAGTAAAATTCATGAAAGCTGCATTGTTTGCCAAGGCACAAAGTTAAAATGCATTTCAGGCTATGAAAAAGACCATTTAGTCAGGTGTGCTTCATGTGGAATGGTGTTTTCAGTTCAAATACCCAGCAATAATGAAATTGATGGTTTATATGCAAATTACAGTTATTGCTCTGAATCAAAAACATCTCCAATAACAATTAATCGATATGAAGAATTACTAACTACATTTGAATCTTTTAGAAAAACCAACAAAATATTGGACTTTGGTTGTGGAAGAGGAGATTTTCTATTATCTGCAAAAAAAAATAATTGGGAAATATATGGATATGAGACGTCTGAGCAAGCAATTTTTCTTTTATCCAAATTGGGAATAAATGTTTTACAAGACACGGATATTGTTTCAGATGATTGTGCAAATAGTTTTGACGTAATTGTCTCAATGGAAGTCCTGGAGCATACAATACAACCTGTTCATATAATAAAAAACATTTTTAAATTGTTGCGACCCGGAGGCATATTGTATATAACAGTACCCAATTTCAACAGTATAGGAAGACTCCGGATGAAAGGTAATTACCCAATTATTTGTTATCCCGAACACATTTCTTTTTTTACAAAAAAATCCATTCGAGTCGCTTTGAAAAGGACCGGCTTCTCATACACATCCACAAGAACTACGGGGATCCAAACATCCTTTCTAAAAAGAAAAAAGACAGCAGGGATCAATTTGCTTCATGATGAATCAAATAATTCAAATGAAATTTTACGATCAAAATTTGAAAGGCCATTCATGAAGCTATTAAAAAGAATGATTAATTTCTGCCTATCCATTTTAGGAATTGGAGAAACGCTTAAAGTAACAGCCATAAAATAGCGCTTCTTCTGAGCACTTAGAATAAAGATTCTGTCAGAAGGATTTTAAACATCCACTTTATTCAAATTACTTTTTGATTTTTTTTGGATAAACAACAAAGCAAAAATCATGAGTGGCAAAGCCGGAATTCTGTATCTTACCATAGATCCGAAATTCGCCGTACTTATACCAACAAACACAATAAAAACAACAGAAAACAACAGAAACCCAATAATGACAGGATCGGAAAGCACTTTTAAATTCCCTTTTCTGAACAGAATATTCCGTAAAGCAATCAAAAACAATAAAAGGAAAACAACACCCTCAATGGCGCTAATTGCCATAACCGGATTGGCAACATGCCAAACAAACGGACCGAACAGGCCATAGGTAAAAGCAATTGGAGCCTTGCTCAAAACGCCACCAAGTGTTGGCTCAAATGTTCCAATGTCGAAAAAATTAGAGCTATATGTTTTGTTGTTAATAAAGTCTTCGCGGGTCACAACAAGTTTTTCCATCATAACATCCATATCACCATAACGCCCTAAAGATGTTGATAACGATGAATATATTGAAAAACCGCTAACAAAAACAACAACTGTAGAAAGAGGGAGAATAAGCACACGCAAAACTTTACTTCTGATACTTTGAACAGATGAATACAAAAAAATGATCATTGCAGCAGGGAGTAATGCAACAAAAATATAAGGTTTAATGCTAATAACAACATATGCATTAAACAATATCATTATCAGGTTCACAGCGACCTTCTTTTTCTCCAATGCAATCTTCATTATGGAGTAAAACAGCCAAAGGGTTGCCGACAAAGTAAAAGTATCTTTATATAAACCGGAGCCCCAAAAAACGCAAGATGGAATAAAAAAAACGGCAACTGCAATTCGTTTGGTAAAACCCGGATAACGTTTGTTTAAAAAATAAAAAAACTTCCAGGGGCCAATAAATGCAAACGTGTTTAAAACAATAACAGATGACAAAATACGACCAGCACCTACAACTACAAACGGGAATGAAAATCTTGACACAGCCCAGGCATTTCCGTCAGAAAACAGATCAAAGGATGGTCTTCCAGAATCATATGTGAATTTCAACCAAGACGCAGGAGAATTCTCTCCAAGAAGAAACCTCGCAACAGCCCCGGCATCTTCAGAAGATAAACGAATAAGCACTTTCGTATTTTCGAAATACGAGTACGTATCACCGCCTTTGTAGTAATACCCATAAATCATTAAAATGCAAATTCCACCGAAGAATTTAAACAACAAAGCCGGAATAAACCAATCATAAGCCCGATCATCACCTTTTTTCATACTTTTCCAGAACCATAGGAAAAGGGTGATGATTGCTATATAGAAAAAAGCAAGGCTCCAGTCAATCCAGGTAATATAATTTGCAGGATTAAATTGCATTCTGCAAATATAAACTGTTATTCTGTTTATTAAAAAAAAGAGATTACTGGTCAGTAAACAAATTTCATTTTTTCGCCAATAAACTAACAAGGTCTTAAATTCTGCCGAAAAACATAACATTTCAGAAACAATATGAAGAAAAACGGCAATAATTGCTATCTTTGACCACCAATTAATAAGTGGAACATAAAAATCGGTATTTATAAATATGAGAAAGATTGATGTAATGATAATCGGCGCTCAAAAAGCAGGAACGACGTATTTGAAGAACATCCTTTCCCGTCATCCCGAAATAAGTACTCATATTCAGACAGAGTTTTCTTATTTCAGAGATGAAAAAGAGTATGAAAAAGACTATATAACTGTTTACAGGAAATCATTCAGGAAGAACAGATTAAAAGCAAAAATAGTTTTAGCAAAAAACGCCGGTATATACGACAGCCGAAAAGCCCTTGAAAGGCTCCGGCAACATAATCCGGAATGCAAAATCATTTTGATTATGAGAGAACCGGTGTCGAGAGCTGTTTCTTCTTTCAATATGGAGTTATTCAATGGTTGGCTACACAGAGATTTTGAAGAATTAAAAACCATTATCGAGAATAATAAACATGACGATGTATTATATCAGCTGTTTATTAATTTGGGGCTGTATATAAATCACATAAAGGTTTTGAAGGAATATTTTCCGGAAAATAATATAAAGTACTTTTTATTTGAGGATTTGCAAAAAAACCCGCATCAGATATTCAACGAGACTTGTGAGTGGCTAAATATCGATTCCCAGATTAGCCCGCAATTAAAAACAGAAAGGAATGCATCGCGAAAAGCCAGATCGCAGTTCTATGCGACAGTGTTGAATAAACTGCGTAAAAAAAACAATCCCTTTAAAAAAGCTGCAAAAACGGTCCTGCCATATACAATATTTACGAGAATTGGAAATTTTTTAATCAAAAGCAATAAGTCAAACAAGCTTCCAGAACCAGTTTCGAAGGATATGAAGCTTTTTCTTTACCAGTATTTCAAGCCATTTAACAACAAATTACAGAAGGAAACGGGAATTAATCTGGACCTATGGAGAAAGAAATTCGAAGAGCCTGCATGATTTAATTTTTCGAATATTTCTGAATTTTGCAAGACATTCATCCTGGACATGATTGAGTTTGCAGAGTTGTAAAGCGGCATAGGGCACAACGCGCAGGGCACAACGCTCAACGCGCAGGGCGCAGGGCACAAAGCTTAAGGCTTAAAGACCGGCGAGAATTATATTGTTGTCCAAATAATTCTCGCCTGCGTTTACCAATGTGTGAAATACATGATATCTTTATGGTCTATCGTAAATTTCAAGTTGGTATTAGTGGAAGGGTGTTTTTATAGCCATTGAACGTATTTAGCTAATTTCATTCATTTCATTCAATGTTTTTTCGTATATTTGTGCAGTTAAAAACAGAAAAATGAATATTACACGAGCAATCACGAGGAAAATTCAGGACAAACTGACATCCGGAAAAGTGTTGGTGATTCTGGGGGCCAGACGCACAGGGAAAACCTGCCTGATCAGAGAAATCATCAAACAAACCAATATTCCATATCTGATGCTGAACGGAGAAGATTTCCGGGTTGCCGCGCAACTTGAAAACAAAGGAATTGAAGAATACCGACAAATAGTTGGCAATAAAAAACTACTGATCATTGATGAGGCGCAAAAAATAAAAAACATTGGAAAAATCCTGAAGCTGATGATTGACGAAATAGAAGGTTTGACGATACTTGCAACCGGATCATCTGCATTTGACATTTCGCAGAAACTAGGCGAACCATTAACAGGAAGGAACATCAGTTACAATCTGTTTCCAATAGCGCAATGTGAGTTGACTGAAACAGAAAACAAAATTGAAACGGCATCGAATCTGGAGCAACGACTAATATTCGGGACCTATCCTGAATTGCTGAATCTGCCGGATTTTGTTTCGAAGCAGGAATATCTTTCTGAACTTGTCAATTCATATTTATTAAAAGACATACTTGAGCTTGATAGCATTAAAAATGCATCGAAGATATTGAATATTCTCAGGTTGCTTGCATTTCAGACCGGGAGTGAAGTTTCGTTTTCTGAAATAGCGCAGAAAGTGGCATTGAGCAGAAATACCGTTGAAAGATATATTGATTTGCTTGAAAAAACATTTATCATTTTCAAAGTCGGCGGGTACAGCCGTAATCTGCGAAAGGAAGTTACAAAAAATTCGAAATACTATTTTGTTGACAATGGAATCCGAAATGCCGTAATCTCAAATTTCAACACACCTGAGCTTCGCAATGATATTGGACAATTATGGGAAAACTACATTATTTCCGAACGCGTTAAATATTTATCCTATAATAAAACTCCACACAACAGTTTTTTCTGGAGAACGTATGATCAACAAGAGATTGACTGGATCGAAGAGAGAGATGGGAAGCTGTTTGCATACGAAATCAAATACAGCAGGTCAGGAACCAAGATCCCGAAAGCATGGAAAGAAGCATATCCTGAATCAGAATTTAACGTAATTACCAAAGACAATTATCTGGATTTTGTTGTTTAGCGTTACAGGCGTTACACGTTACAGGCGTTACACGTTACAGGCGTTACACGTTACAGGCGTTACACGTTACAGACGTTACACGTTACAGGCGTTACACGTTACAGACGTTACACGTTACAGGCGTTACTCGTTACAGGCGTTACACGTTACAGGCGTTACACGTTACAGGCGTTACTCGTTACAGACGTTACACGTTACAGGCGTTACACGTTACAGGCGTTACACGTTACAGACGTTACACGTTACAGACGTTACACGTTACAGGCGTTACACGTTACAGGCGTTACACGTTACAGACGTTACACGTTACAGACGTTACACGTTACAGACGTTACACGTTACAGGCGTTACACGTTACAGGCGATACACGTTACAGACGTTACACGTTACAGACGTTACACGTTACAGGCGTTACACGTTACAGGCGTTACACGTTACAGGCGATACACGTTACAGGCGTTACACGTTACAGGCGTTACACGTTACAGGCGTTACACGTTACAGACGTTACACGTTACAGG
>Ga0209639_1001969_pt1 | contig 17764 bp, 21 predicted proteins | sample EPASupsiteHSE605_FD_187268 | JGI IMG/M metagenome (GOLD analysis project Ga0209639, IMG submission 187268) | Bioremediated contaminated groundwater from EPA Superfund site, New Mexico - Sample HSE6-05 (SPAdes) (version 2) | ecosystem: Environmental > Aquatic > Deep subsurface > Groundwater >...
TCACCTCTATTCCTCGTTACACTATTATAACATGTAACGAGGAATAAATGAAGCAAATTATGGCTCAAACCCTGATGTTTACTGGCTTTTTTAAGGTTTCATCGTTACATGATCCCGGGAATGCAGGATTTTAGAGAAAATTCCGCGTTGGACAAGGTATTAACTATCGTATGGACTTTAGAGTTATCACCGGTATCCTTGAGCTGATATAACGCTCCGTCATAGTCAATTGGCTGAGGCCGATTTTCCGGCGTATTCTGTTGGCTGTTGCACGCAGTCACTCCTAAGATACTTATAATAGCCAGCATGAACACGAGCACCCGTATAGCTTTTTTCATTTTATCCTTACCCCCTGACTCAGATTAAAAACCCCTCACTATATATAGACGTAAAAATCCTCGTCCAAGTTTTGCCAGTAGGATATTTTTATATTTCGACAGGATTGCCGATGTACCTCTTTCTTGAGCAAAAACAAAAGGGAGTGTCGCAAAACTACTTTAAATAAGTAGTTAGCAATACTCCTTTTCTTTGCGTAGTGCATGGCGCACAAAAAGCAAAACGGCGGCCATAGCCGCTGTTTCGCCCCTAAAACCATTTTTGGGATAAAAAGGGTTTGACAGGGGGACGGGGTTGCTGACAACACCTAAAAAGTTGTCAGCAACCCCGTCCCCCTGTCACTTCCCCCCCTGTAATTTAATATTTATAACAAAAATTCGTATTGCCTTCGGCCATATAGTATTCGCCGTATTTGTACATGTTGCCACTTAAAACATAAAACACAACATAATTATGAACCACCAACATACGATATTCTTTCGCGCGAAGCACGGTATTCTTTGCCAGCGGACAGCGCATTGGCATTTGCTCAAGAGAAGCTATGCCAGATAAGAACCATGGCTTCTTTCGAGTTATTTATACAGCCAAACCTGAAAACCGATACCAGATTTTTTTATATCAGATCGAGCGAAGTGGGTATCAGCGATCATATCTTGAAATTCTTTTTGCGAATACGCGCCGTTTCGTAAGAATGTCTTGAACGAAAGTTTCACAAAAAAACGGTCAAACCCTTTCATATCCGGGTAATTTTACATTTCCTGTTCAATGTCCTCGTTCGTGTTTTCACGATTCATGTCAAAGATGAGGGCGATACCACCAGGTTTTAGAACTCGGTACATCTCTTCCAGAGCTTTTAAAGGCTTGCTGAAGTTTTTAAAAGCTGCAGAACAAACAATGAAGTCAAATTTACTGTCCGACAATGGTAAATCGGAAGCGTTACCTTGTTTAAACTCCACTATCACCCCTTCTTCTTTTGCGTTTTTCTTTTCGATTTCCACGAAATCCTTGCTTAGTTCAACACCTGTCACGACGCATGGCAAACAGAGCGGGAAGCAACAAATACAAATTCCTCCATATCAAATATCCCAGTTCTCATAGGGTGTCTGCTGTGAAAAATCATCTTCATAAGGCTTCTGCATGCTGTCATCCACATACTCGAGGTCTGATACTTGGTTAATAGCTTCCCACCACTCAAAGCTTCTGTGCGGTTGAACTTGAAGCATAATGCTGCCAGGTGGAGGGTCATGGTTGTCCGGCAGCCAGAGATTAAGATGAATCAATATCTTTTTTATGGCAGCTTCATCCTCAATAAACGATATTATCCTCATTTCGCCGTTGCACTTCGGACATAATAGAGGATTAACATGGTAGATTTTCTGAATAAGCCGTGCCCAGTTTTTACGGAATTTCTTCCTTCCAATATTGGAATCAACTATTACTTGAACAGAATCAGGATTATTGCCGTCTTGCTTCTCCTGTTCTTCCTTCTTCCGCATACCCCGCGATTTGTTGGAGTAGAAGCCATAGTACCTGACCATCTGTTCACCCCTGCCGGGAATGTGGGTTACAAGCCTGGCCAGAAAATCGAGAGCTGTGAAGGTTTCGCTTAACTTGCTGGTCTTGCCTTCATAGATAACCCTAGCTTTTCGGTCGGCGGAATCATGTTCCGGGATGTATATCATCCTTTCCTGGGAAAAGGGAGCCCGTACGATATATTGCGAAAGCTTTTCAATACCTTCATCATCGAAAGGGCTGACCGCTTGTCCGCAATAGACGTTGAAACCGCTGTGCTGCCATGAGTTCATATTATCAACAACACTTAAGCTTATCTTTTCTTCTTTTATCAGCATGTTAAAGACTTCCGCAGCAAATGCCTGCTCCAAATCCGCTGCAACAGGTAAGGCGCCTTTTATGAATCGTCTGTCATCATGGAAGCAGCCGTCTGTTGCTATAATATGCAAGTGAGGATTAAAGTTGAGAAATTCCCCAAAGGTCTGAACGGCAATCACACAGCCAGGCTGCATGGACGAGCAGCAGGCTTTGCCTGCTGCCTGCTTATCCGCAGAATTCTCCTTGGATACACTTGTTTTAAGATATTCGGACAGTACATTCCAGGCGCAGAGGTAAAAGCTATTAAGGGAAAACATTAGGGAGCCCGTTTACCTTGGGTTAAAGGAATGGAAGCTAACACTCTACTCCTCTCCAAAAACGGGGTTAACATTCTATTTGGAGGCGATACGGGGTATACAGACTTAATCAAACAACAACTTAACGGGACCCCCATAGACGTAGCGATTATGGGCATTGCCGCATATTCTCCTAAATCCTTCGAGGCTAGACATGCAACTCCGGAACAAGCATGGAAAATGGCTGAAGAGATGTCTGCTAAATGGATTATTCCAATGTACTGGGGATTTTTTAAACTATCCAACGAGCCTATGGAAGAACCTATCACCCGCTTCCGTCAGGCTGCCGCCGGTCAAATGGAAAAGGTGGCTATTCAGGAAGTCGGAGCTTCGTGGGTACTGCAGCGTTGATGTCTCTACAGGGATATAATTTACTTAACTGCTCCTCTTGTTGAGCTAAAACTATGGGCCATGCCTGCTCGTGATTGTTTCTAGACTCCTCATCCGGAAATCCCGCATGTGTAAGACGAAGCAGCGTACTATCTTCAATCGTTGTTAATTCTAACGTCACCACGGTCTCTGCTTTCAGCACACCTCGTGCCTCGGTGTTCTTCAAAAGCTGGGCGCGCGGGCATGCTGAATTGAGCGACCAACGGTTGCGGGTCCAGGCTACGCCGCTGGACGTACCAGGCCGCGCGGACGGGAAAGCGCTGGCCAGCCAGCGGGGATCGGCCTGCGGGCCGTCCGTCCCCGAATTCCCGCTTACGCTTGGTCATACGCAGCCGGGGCCGGGAGCCGCGAATTCCCTTGTGCCTCGGTCATACGCGGACGTGAGCGGGACCACTCAGTTCAGCATCATGGGATTGTGAATGTATTGTAGTAAGTGGCTGCCTGGTGTGCACCTCTCCTATTACCCCAGCATGCTAAAGCATGCTGGGGTAAGGCGTCTCATTCCAATTTTTTTCTTACCACAAGGGATAATACATAACTTTCTCATTGTTATCTCCTTAGAAACTCAATATATATCGATGCACCTAGACTATTAATAATAAGGATATCCGCCCTACTTAGTAGTAGATACCCCCACCGTGCTGGTTTTCATGTGAGCGGCAGTATTTCCCTCAAGTTGCTGATCTTCAGCAGCATCCCGTCGGCAATTTTCATCATTCGCCGAATGAGTGAGTTCGGCGAGGCTATGGTAGTATTTTTGCATTAACGATTCGATTTTTCCAGCTAGAGCGGCGAGTGTTGATTTATTGCTTAACTCTTCCTTAAATTACTCTTTGAAATTGCCATAAACTAACCCCTTTATGGATCTCTTATTGATATTAATCAAGATTGTTTAGGCCACCGATTATAACCTATATTCGGGTTATTTGACTGATATCGCTTAATATATTCTACTTCTTTATTATTAACTTCTTTATCTGTGGAAGTATTTGATTCCCATAAAATTTCTTTTCTGATTGTAAAATCTCTTCTTTCTTCTCTTGTAAAGTCTTTTTCAATCAGTTTGCTGTTTGCACTTCCGAAATAATTAATGCTATCGGTTAAATCTTTATCGATATAAATTTTCCCGTTTGGATAAGTAATTTTATAAATAACTTTCATGGCGTAAAACCTCTTTTATAGTTGTACCAAATGCACAATACGCTCCGGTTGGTGGTACAAGCTGAGAAAATTATACCACTGAGCTAGGACAAATTGTTATGAAAATAATCAGCGTCTTCCGTTTTAGCTATAAAAGTAAAATCCAGGGCGTTTTAAAACCCTGGATTACTCTAATTAATATTAAATTCACTAATTCCCGCAAAGCCGTTTAGATTATTTGGTTTTTAACCCTGCTCTCACAGGTGGGCATTTTCATCCTACTTTTTAGTCTTCCTCTTGCCTTGGAGGAGGCTTGACCTAATCAGTAAGTTTATTAAATTCCCGAAATTTTAATAGGATCAAAACCAAATAAAATCTTCGCACATCGCAGGTTTGAACGAAGCTCATTATAACAAGTTTATGTATAAATAGCATTAGGGAAGTTATGGTTAATTTAGTACGTGTTCTACACACTATCCACCGCCCATCCTCCTGAGCCGCAAAGCCGAATACGCTCCGGTGGATGTAGAAATTCACTTAAGGTACAGACATCAAAATCAAAAAAGCCCAGCATTGCTGGACTTCAAAATCGAGTTATGTATTGGTGGAAGCGAGGAGATTTGCACCGTTTAACGAGACCAGGTGGAATCTCGACGCGCAACTTTTGCTACCGCTTCTCCGAGCGAATCTATAACGCCCCCGTGTGATGTTACTTGCACAGTATAACACATATAAACTAAAAGCAAACTGGATGTTAATGTTTTTAAATTTATTGTCAGTGATAAAATTGGCTTTAGAAAATTAATATTAAAATAGTCTTTACGGACCGCAAACGCCTAAAACGCTCGGGTAAATATTTCTGTATCCCTTCATCCCAGACCATCCCGACCAACCCTCGTTATAGCCGTCTTTTGGAGTCTCGGTACTTGACTGCTGGCAAGGCTTTATCAAGGCAGCAGCTATTTCAAGCCTCAAGTGCCTATTTCTCGTTTGATTCCAGGAAGCACCAGATACCTACCTAGCGGAGTGAGGCGAACATTAAGTTAGAAAAAACTTCTTGTCATCTATTGGAACTTGTAACATCAATTGATTTGATTGATATTCTTCGATAAGAGTCAGCCCGGTATCTTCATCCAATTTATACGATAAAAATACTTCATCAAATCTTAGCATTCCGGTCTCGACAAAAGCTAATTGGGCATCTATCCATCTTTTTACAATTCTCCAAGCAACTCTCTTTGCTTGTGTATATGTTATATCAATTTTTATCTCGCCCGATCTTTTTTGTTTTTTTAACACTTCAAAGACAGGATTAATCTTTGCTATTATCTTATATGATACTGTTTCAGTTTTTGATTTTAATTGTACATTTTTAGAAAACTCAATAATTGCCATATCTTTGCCAAAATCGAATTTTAAATTTTCAACACTATGTTCTAATAATTTGATTTCAATTTCTTTTGCTGTCTCCTCTGCTTCTTTCCTGGTGGTGTAGTTCAATAAACCCATTTTTCTCACCATCTTTTCATTCATTTAATTTTATTTACCGAGCTGCATGTCCGCCGAAAACTAAATAAATGGGTAGTCCTATGTTTCACAATTTACACACTGTTCCTGGAACCTGCATCACAAGCGATTGCGTATATACCCTAAGGCCGCCGCAAACACCCAAAACGATCCAGTGGGTGGGTATATTAATATCTAGTTAGTTCCAAGCATTTGAATTGCTAACCTATCTATTCTCATTATTGCACGGTCTTTGTTTGCCGGAATCGGGTTAGCCATCCAATTTTTTAGCATGGTCTCAGCTGCTATCATTAATTTAACCAGGCCCTCGTCTTTTGGGTTTTGGTGAGTCTGCATTCCTATAAGCTTTTGCATATGTTGTGTTTGTTTACACATTTCAAGTATTTCCGAGGCTTTACTAATTCCTTCGTTATTCATTTCTACTTCCCATTTGGATGGTTTTCTATATTCATTTATCTCTACCGAAGGAAACGAGTGTTCATCAGAGAAATTATTCCTTCGGAAATTAGTTTGAGGTTTATAATTCTCTTTCGATTCACTTTTCTCTTGATGCTCTCTCAACCTTTCATAACGAGCCTTTTCTTTATCTTCTATTAACTTACAAGTTGCAAGGAATTGTGCTTTTGCGTCTTGATACTGTTTCTCAAACTCAGATAAAATGAACCCATTCGGCAGTATCTCTATAAAATTTAAGCTATATTCCCCATAGAAAATTTCCTGATGCTTAACTTTTCCGGCTTCATCTTTATATTCTATTTCCCTAGCCATTGTAATTAATTTTTCTGCTACATTTAAAAACAAGGCTGTTTTACCGGAGGTTTCTCTTTCAGTTACCCATGGAAGAAGATCAAGATTCTTAGACCCTTTCCCTTCTTTTTGAAACAAGTTAATACTAAAGAACCATAAGTCTAAGATTCCATCTTGTGTCATATTTTGGTGTTTTTCTTCCCAATCCGATATGTTTACTAAACTTCGAAGGAATTCAACAGCCAGCTTTTCTCCCGTTTTAAATGATATAAGAATGTCAATACGTTTGCCGCAAAGGATTTTTTTATTTGCTTCGACCAATGAATCGGGGTATTTCAATTTGAAATAATCATAAAAAAGCTTCTTTGCATTCCTATGCTCTTCAGTTTCCTTATGTGTATCATAATAACACACACGATCTGTAATCCCCTTTTTATGAGCAAAATGCGGCGTTCTTTCCGTACCAGCCTTAAAGTCAAGAAAGCTTCCACAATCTTCGCAAATGAGCTGATTATTGTTTTGAGCATACTTCCATTTTAGTATAAGGCTATTATCTCTGTTACCATACTCATTATCTATATCAAGCGAGCAAATACGTTCGCCTTCAAATATACAATTTTCCATAGTTTTGTCCCCTTCGCATTTATCAACCTCGTTTAAGCTGGTATCCGTAAGGTTTAAAGGGTGAAGAAATATCAACAATGGCTAGAAAATTATCTATTGTAGTAATGTGTCATCAAGACCCTTAGTACTGAGGCGATCTCCTTAGTTCTGAAGCAATCTCTTATGTATCGATTGGTCTAAGTAAGCAATATTAATTCCTTCACATGTTCACATTTATCATTCTTAAAGTATACTGTCTCGCAGCAATACTAACTGAACACTCAATCTACGTCTCCACCTTTCATGTCAACTCCTCTTGTACCATTTTTGTCAGAAACAGTTACCTTTACATTACCAATGTCATCAGAAAAATCAGGCACAGGGTCATTACTGTTTACCCAACTCCAATAGCCAGCAACTTTTTCAGGAGTTGTGGTAATGGATAACTCAGCTTCAAATTCTGCTAATAGAGTCTTAATTACACTACCAAAGAAATTAGATTTAGACATCCCAAGCTTTTTAGTAACATACTCTAACCGTCTGTTATCCTCCCAATCAACGGTTACAGTAAATCTACAAGAAGTCTTTTCTTTAAACTTAGCCTCATAAGACATCTCCACCAAATCCTTTACCATACTTTTAATACGATCCAAATTAATCCCCCCTTCTCCAATATCTTATTAACCAGATTTTACACCACATTTCGCACCACGTCAATCACCAAGGTTAATATCTGTACTTATGTACTAGTATAAAGTACGCGAACTTTACTCATCTTTCGGGGTCCGGGGCTGACGGGTGGTGGAGCTCGAAGGTTCCCCACTCACGCCGACACCCCACCCGCTTCTCGAAAAAAAGTGAAAAATATTCGTCGGTAGATAAAACTGATCAACGGTCCTTGCCTCATCACTTCATAATGTTACAGTAATCAATACAGTGCGATCATAAAGGGAAAAAAATCACGACGTATCATGTAAAGGGAGTCTTCAACCCAAATCACATAAACAAATATGCAAAAAATAGTAATATCCGCGTAATTGTTTCTTTACGCGTAATAGTGCGACCCCCCTAAACAAAAAATTCCCGCAGATCTAACTCCACGGGAACATATAACACACTCTCAAATTATCCAAATCCTTGAAAACTGCTGATACTACTCTATACGCAAAATGGCCTACAGGTTTTGTTGAAGAAAGTTCGAGTTGTTAAAGCTACTGTGGCACCGATGGGATTGAACGGTTTTAAACTTGAGCTTGTACAACATCTTTTTTGGGAGAACATTGCTGCTTCGGAATTTTCCCCGGCATTTAAGTACGAAAATATTCTGTGACCAAGTTGAATTTTAAATTGTTTTCTATTGCGTATTGGTGAGCAAAGGAATCCTGATGACAAGTAATCACCAAATATTCCTCATCTCTACCATATAAACAACTGCCAAAGGCATTATCCTCTATTTGTGTAACACTTTTTGGAATGTATATTTCCTTCAATGATACGCAGTCGGCAAAAAGTCCCTCCGCGATGACAGTCAACCCTTCCGGAAGATTGATCTTTTTAAGGTCCAGACAAGCCAAAAAAGCATGGTTGCCAATTTCCTTTATGGTGCTTGGCAATATGACTTCATGAAGCCTCGTGCAATAACAAAACATCTCCTTAGGTATGACCTCTATACCCTCGGACAGTTTTACTGATTCCAGATAATTGCAACGCTCAAATGCCGATTCGCCTATTTCTTTGATACTGCCTGGAAGTTCTATTTTTTTTAAGCTGCAACAATAAAAAGCAAATTCGCCTATATACTCAAGCGAGTTTCCAAAATGGATGTTTTTGAGACAAACCATACTGTTAAAGGCCCCATCTCCGATCCGTTTCAAGCTATCTGGAAAAACGACGGTCTGAATACCCGGTTGGATTTTACGGTCCCACCACCCATGCATACGTTCATCTGCAACTAGTTTGTAATTCCTTTCATCTACATAACTAGCAAATGCTCCACCTGCGATCTCAAGAATGCCATCGGGAATGGTTAAACTTTCAATATCGCCTAATTCATTCACATCATACCATGAAAATATATAGTTTTTTGCATCATTGGCACGGTCCCATTTGTTTGCCGCCTCATAAATCAGGAGTTGAGCGGCTTCCATATCTTCCTCCGTAACATCGTGAGATTGGTTTATGATTTCCAATATACGTTCCCTGCGGTCGATGCTCATGCAATTATGAAGGGTTGAAATATAAATAGTATCTTCAGCTCCTATCAATGCAATCGCAAGAGTAGAATCGTCCAATGTATCGCACAACTCATGCTCGGATTTGTATAGTATGTGCGTAAAATAATCAAATTCGAAGGTAACAGAACTGGATCTTGATTCTCTTGTGAAAGCGGGTCGTTCTGCATTTAACATGTAATCACTCCTCGTATACATCGAAAAATTTATATTAATACCGACTTACAGACGCTTGTTACTATTCTAGGATCGGGTCACCTTGCGTTCACTTGTAATCCTACCATCTCTTAAATAAATCTTTATGTTCCCATAAACTACATAGCGAACTCCCTTATCTGGCATTACTACATTTAAGTGCTCATCCATAATACCCCACTGCCCAGCTTTTTTTACTAGAAATACACCATCTCTTTGTCCCCATCCAAAGTAACCTCTATCTTCAACATCTTCAAATTGTAAAGTAACAGCAAATTCTCCGTATCTGTCGATAAACCCCCATATTCCATTTATCATGACTGACGCATAACCCTTACACCAGAATCTCCGAGCATCATCTAATTTAGTTTCAAAAATATACTCACCTTTATCATCTAAGTAGCCATATTTTCCATCTTTCTTCACGAGTGCTGCATGGGTCCCTTTAACTCCATAGGTCACTTCCTGAGTTCTTTCAAATCTATCGGCAGTTTCAAAGGTCGGCTCAACAATCACTGTACCGGTTTTATCAATATATCCCCATAGAGAGCCTTGTCTTACTGGGCACAATCCTCCCATAAGAAAAGAACTATCGCAATCATCCCAAATTAGATCAACCACAACGCTGCCATCAGGATCGAGAAAACCATACTTGCCGTCCAACTTAACTAGTGCGCGGTCTCCATAAAAAGGTTCCGCATAGTCATAAATGGGAGAAACCACGATTTCGCCATTAGACAAGTGAAAATAACCCCATTTTGAGGTGTCTAAATAACCCTCAAAATAAATATTACTATAATATCCGACATGAAATTGAACCATGTTGAAATCGATAGCTTCACATAGATAATCCTTAGCAGGAGCTGGGTTATCTTCTTTGTCAAGTGCATGCACTTTGTTGTGAATAATCACGCCTTTAACGTAGCGAGCATATTCACAATCATATATTGTGGAAGGCGTCTGATGCATTCTATCATATACCCGTAAATTCAACCTCAGTAATTAAAGAAAGAAAATCTCAATACGCAATACTCCGGAACTTAGTTTAACTGTTGATCCACCTAAAGGTTAGCGCAATTACCTTAAAAGGCATTGATATGATACACCAGGATAGCTTAATAATGAACGATAGAATGGTAAGAGCACCCCATAGTACTAGAATTACTGCTAGAACAGGCCAGCCATATACAGTTACTGCTAAGAACCCTATCAGCGCTCCAAACCCAAACTTTTCGTTATTATTCACTGGCAACCCCCCAAAATAATTTGCAACCTTTCTTTTTCTCCACCCCTTCCCCATTGACCTAATACATCGAGTACATCCTGTAAATATTCTTTCCATATAAATTGGGTTACCTCATTGTAGTAATTACCTTTTTCTAACTCAGCTCTTATACAAGGTTTAACTTTTTCGTTGTAGTATTCAATGTCATTTCCGATAACAGCCCTAAATAAATTGAGCATATGGGCCAGACTCATGCCGTCACAATAAAATCGATCAAGTTTAACAAATTCATTCTGGCTTAAATTTTCTGTAATCTCTAGAAACGAGGCTATAACCGCTTCATACGGTGAGAATACACTCTTAACTTTTGAAAAATTCATATTTTCCCAACTGAAAGCTTCACTTGCATTAAGTGCAGCTAAAACCCTTTCTCGAGAACCTTGAATATCAATCTTACGGGCTGACCGATAAGACTCAATAGCGCGCTTGATCACTTGTCTAAACTCAACTTCATGATGCGAATTAATCCTAGTTAACACATGCGTATAGACCTTCTTACTTGCTCCCAATAAAGCATAACCTAGGTTATGATAACCAGCCATTCGGAGCAGCCTCTCCATATCTTCGAATTCTTCGATATTAGTAAGTGCATTTTCAAACAAGATATCTTTATCAACAGGATTTGATTTCTCCTGAATACTATCGAATGAATCTTCTTCATTGCTAATTCAGCTACATCATAACAAATATCACCGTTCAGTTTCTACAAGGTCAAGGATTTGTCGACAAATATTACACTATTTCGACATCCGCCTCAACCCAATCGCTAACCCAAAAAATGCATTGGCAAGAAGATTTCTACTTCCCATCCAACGTATTACTCACAGATGATCTTTTACCAACTGGTACGCTTCAGCTAATTTTCTACGGTCATACATAACCTTTCGAATCATATAGTTCCAGTTCAACTCAAATGGGTCTCTTGACAGATATCCATTTCTCAGAATAGCCCCTTTGAGCTTCCAGATGGACTTGCAGCAATTGCTAAGTAATTCATCTCCCGCTCACATAATTTTACTAGGCCCGGGCCCGGCAAACTTCTAAGTATAGCCTACTTACACGATATTTCCCGGTCAATGGTATACCTACCGTGATTTATAAACCATTTCTGCAGAGGATTTGGCCGGGCCCGCCCGCTTCGCAACCCTCCTCTTCTAGACCGGCTTCATTCTGAGTCGGACCGCTCGCCGGGCTCGGTATTCCTCATTGGTCTCCGCTGCCGCTCAGGCAGTCTCCTCTCGTAGCCTCGGGAAGCCTGCCTTCGCTTGGCGCGCGGTTGCGGGTCCTGGCTTTCTCCGTATAAGTGGATCTCCCCTCGGCAACCTCGGGGAGCTAACTTATGCTAGGCCTGCGGTTGTGGGTGGTTGCGCATTGTTGCGGGTCTACCGGCAGCTGATCCCTCGTGCCTCGGTAAACAGCAGCCGTGTTGCTGGATATGTCTTCTCGTCCGCTTTTCAGCTCACCTCGTGCCTCGGTGTTCTTCAAAAGCTGGGCGCGCGGGCATGCTGTATTGAGCGGCCAACGGTTGCGGTTGCGGGTCTTGGCTACGCCGCTGGACGTACCAGGCCTCGCGGACGGGAAAGCCACTGCCTGCCAACGGGGCCCGGCCTGCGGGCCGTCCGTCCCCGAATTCCATTTACGCTTGGTCATACGCGGCCGGGTCCGGAAGCCGCGAATTCCCTTGTTCCTCGGTCATACGCGGACGTGAGCGGGACCGCTCAGTTCAGCATCATGGGATTGTGAATGTATTGTAGGTTTTTCCATCATTTGACCAAATAATATCAAGTTTTTTAGTTTTTAACTCTTCCCTGTTCCCGAAAGCACAATCTATAAGTTCAGTAAAATAACGTTCGAACAGATCTAATACCTTAGATGGAAAGAATCGGATCATATCATTATGATCCGATAAATATGACTTGTTCATTGCAACCACAGCAAATATATCTGCAAAGACATCAGTGGAAGCAACTTTATTATTTTCAAGATGTACATTAAGTACCTTATTCATTTTAATGAAGGATTCTGGAACGATCATGACTTGATGAGTCAACGCTACTTGCAAGGCATGTCCAATTTCATGTAACAATACCTGATAGGGGTCATGTTCTTCCGACCTTGATGCAAACGTAAGAATATACCGTTTGCAATAAGTTTCCGGCTCCCTTGGATCAGAAAATACTTCACAAATCGAATTAAATTGTATATGCGAGTTATTAAATAGAAATATTTCGAGTTCCGTTTTGCATGTTATGATATCAAAAAGTCTATACCTGGATTGAAGATAATCTATTACCTCATACACCTGTTCCCTACTTAAGCCAGCTGTTTTAGGTTCTAGAAACTCAAGTTCAAACATTTCTATCATTTTGTGAAGTCTTACTTTACAGTCGCTAATTTTATTAGTCGAAATGAGTCTATGGGAAGCATAAATAACGGGTGCTTTTTTGTAGTCATGCACATAAACATTGGATACAGTTTCGGTATTGTCACCAAATAATGCATCAAGTCTATGGCGACCACCAATATTCGCCAAGTACTCATTTAGGTATTTAACAAATTTTCTCTTATTGGTATTTTTAGATTCTAATACACCAAGACAATCTTTAAGAGATTTACATAAATCATTTGCTGACTCAGCACGTCTTACATTTTCGATAATATTCCATAAATCCTCATCCAAATCCAATCATGCACCTTTCATTGGTCAATTGAACCGAACAGTAAAACCACCATCTCTATTATATAACTTTGCCCAAATATTAACAGCAACAAACAGAATCCTTACCCGAGCCAGACTGTTCTAAGATTTAAATGGAGTAATAACCATATTTGTCGAAGTGACCAGAACCAATTCACTACTGTGCAAATGGACTTTATTGGTCTTGGTTTATCCCCGCATAAGGGATCTCCCCTCGCTACTCGGGAGACTGCGTGAGCGGAGAGTCCGCGTATGACCGAAGCATGAGGGAATTCGCGGTCCCCGGTAGCAGATGTTTTTTCGCGAAGCATGACTGAATAAATAGCTGCGGGCCCGCTACCGCGCGCCTAGCTTAAGTTAGCTCCCCGCCTAGGGGAGATCCACTTAAGCGGCAGCTTTTTAGACCCAAGCGACAAAATGGGTGAGGGCGTGAGAGCCCGCTCCCATTCATGCAAGGAGCGGGCACCAATTTAAGCAAACAAGCGGCCCTGCCGCTCGTGATAATGAATACCAAAGAGCTTGGCAAGTGGTATACACTGTCTAAAATCTTTTTGTGAAAGTAAAAAGCACCTGCTTTTTAAGCAAATGCTCATATGACGTAATCGACCTAAACCTAATCGAAGAATCTTATGTACTGTTTTAGGCCATCGGCATATTCTGTTATATCGATAAAACCTTCGCTTTCATAATAATTGCATAATTTATCAATGGGTTTACATTCAAGTAATATCAATCTTCCACCAACAATATCCCTGGCGCTATTTATTAAACCATAACAATCCTCAAGCATCTTTTTCCCAGCTAAGTCCTCTTGAGTATATCTCGTATCCCTTCCCAGTTGACCGATCAGAAAAGCGACAAGGTTTTGTTCCCTGTCTGAAATATTTCCGAGCTTTTTTCGAAGTGTATTTGACATGGTATCAATAATCGGAACCTTCATTGTTTTCATAGCAATAGAGAAATAGCCTAAAATTTTCAATTTCCCAGTTTCCCGCAGAAAATGCTCGTCAAAATAGAGATAACTACGGCATTTATCCCTCTTTTCGTAAGCGGTGGAACAAATGGCGTGGCACAAAAAATTCGCCCTGATTTTCAACTAATGAAAATCAGGGCGAATTAAGGTTCTTACATAAATCCTTCACTTGCAACATCCTTGATGTATTTATACTGTTTACGGATCAGCTTCTTGAACTGGGCTTCAGTTAAGTCATTGTACTTATCGGTTCCTTCTTCTACTAGATAATCATAAATAAGTTCGGCATAATCTCTATCTTCACGGACCATCTTCCGATAGCGCTTTTCTATCTCATAGGGAAAGTCCAGCCAATAACTTATGCTATCGATTTCTCCATCTAAAAACGATTTCGTCATATCCATTATGTAGTTAATATTAGTCATCGCCATCCTGCTTATTTTCCTTCCTTAGCTTCTTTATTAGTTTTCTTTGCATAACAGAATTCCGGCAGCGTATCCGACCATGGCATGTGGCCGTCCAATGAGTCCGGCTTGTTATAAAAATCGAGATTGGGCAGACTCCTGAATATATGAACTAGATATTCATAAGGATCCAAACCATTGGCTGTTGCCGTTTCTATGATGCTGAATACCAGCGCACTGGCTTCTGCACCCTGCGGGGTGTCGGAAAAGAGGAAGTTCTTTCTTGCGACGGCTACAGCTTTTATTGAAACCTCACTCATGTTATTAGAAATAGGAATACGCCCATCCAGTAGGAAGTTCGTAAAGTACTCCCTGTGATTCATTGTATACTTGATGGCTTTCTTTAACGGCTCTTGATTGGTACTCACATTTTCAGCCCATGCAAAAAAGGCATTTAGAACAGGAATACTCTGTTCCAGACGCTTCTGTTTACGCTCCTCATGCGGTAGATGTTTCCATTGCTTTTCAAGTGCAAAGAGCTTGTTACAATACGCTCTTCCTTTGGCACCAGCAGAACCCGGAATCTCCTTTTTGCTGCTGTTTAGTGGAATAGCTTCTATGTAGTATCGCCTCAGGTGCGACAAACATAAACAGCGCGTTATGTTTTCCACCTTTTCATATCCTGCATAGGCGTCCGAGATATGGTAACCGGAAAAACCGTCCAGAAATTTTCTGGCATTTTCGCCTGCTCTGGTTCGGGTATATTGGAACAGAATGACCGGTGTATTCTCACATGGGCCGTTCCTATGCAGCCAGAGGTACGATTTGCTTGATGCCTTCCGGCCTTCCTCCTTATTGCACTGGATGGTCGTCTCGTCACTCATGACAATATCATACGTAAGCAGCTTTTCACGCATTCTTTCGCACAAAGGCTTTAGCCAGGAGGCGGCACATGTATCACCCAGTTTGACATAATTGAGCGGGTCAAGGCTATGCCCATACGTAGCCATTCCTTCTCCTGACGATAAAGGGGAACCGCTAAGGCATACTTTTGGTACATAATCCATGCAACGCTCGTTGCGGATGCAAGGGATCGTGACATAACCGGCGCTGGAACGAGTGCTTTCTTAAAGACCGCGTCTGGATAGTCATCCGTCGTTCCGCAAGTGCTGCACTTGAAGATATACTGCATATACTCGATAACTTTTATCTTTGCAGGTATATACTCCAGTTCCGTCTTACGGTTTTTTTCCCGATAACCTGTAGCGGAGAAGAACAGACATCGCACACTTCCTCTGCATTTAAAACGCATTCCACGACTTCGCGGGGAATATCTGCGATCAGCCGCGCTTTGTCACCGCTTTTTCTTTTTAGGCGCGCGTGTGCTTTTACCGTTTGTGTTTGCGCTTTTTCTTCTTCTGATGGAAGCTCTGTTTCTCCCTCAAAAAAATACAGTTGCCCGTTAACATCCGGAGTTTTCTCGCTGGACGCACCAAACCGCTGCTTAGCTGCCTGCAGGAGTGCTTGAGTCAAAGCTTCTACGTTATGTTCTAGAATTTCTATTCGTTTTTGTTTTATTTCATTCTCTTCGCGAAGCTTCTTTTCCGACTCTTTGAGATTGGAAAGCTCCTGCTCAAGGTATATCATCATCCGTCTTTGCCCCTTTAAATCATACCTTTATTATACCGGAAATACTCGAATACTGCGATATATTCGGTAATTTTAGGTATAAAATTATGATGCAAAAACAAACATGAAGCTAGCATTATGAAGTGTTTAGTTTATTGATTTTAAAAGACATTATTAGTCGTATTGACGTTTGGGGGATGTGCCTTCTTCTGATCAATTTGCAAACCTTCTAACAGCCAATGCATCTGTCTGATGCTGATATCCCTAAGTTCTCCCTGTGTTTTTGGCCATTGGAATTTCATGTCGTTAGCCAGGTGTTTAGTAGCGAGCAGAAATCCGTTTCCATCCCATCTCAACGCTTTGATTCCTGTATGGCGCTTATTACAGAAGAGGAACAATGCTTTTCCGGAATAGGGATCCATTTTGAACTGCAAGGCAACCATAGCCGTCAATCCGGTAATCTGTCTCCGAAAATCCGTATATCCAAGGGCAAGATAAATATGTTCGACGCTATCGGCCATATGCTGAATCATAGCGTCCGCAGAACTTTCACCAGTTCCGCCAAGGTAATCGGATTAAAACCATCTAATATGCTGATGGAATAGTCTCCAAAGGATAAGGAAAATTCCGATTTCATAGATGATGTTTCTTTTGTGCTGTTATTACCTTCTGGCAGTAGAACCACTTCTGCGAATGAATTACCGGCCACTTGTTGTTCCATGATTTTAAACTTTTTAACCCAATAATGATAAGAGGTATTCTTTAGCCCATTTTGTAGGCACCACGCCTTTACACTCAGTCCGCTCTGGCGGCATGCTTCAATGCGGGCTCGCCAATGCTGTTCAAGGTCTAAATCTCTAACCATAAAAAAACCTCCTGATCTGAATTCATGTTATTAACAGAATACCAAAGTCAGGAGATTTTTTCGCTACGCTATTTAGTCCACCGCTTACCCTCTTTTCGAATTCGATCGCCTTTCTATTTATAAAATCCGTGACATCTTCATCTTTATTGCAACAAAAAAGAGAGAGCGCATCTCTCCATAAATTCTCGTCAATATCTTCCGCCTTAATTAGGCTTTGGAGCGAAGCAAATCCAATAATCTCTCCTCACTCCCCTTCTTTTCAGTAAGGACTTTTTTCGAATCTATAACTAAAGGCTTGGCGGTAAGAATACCTTTTTCAAGTCTTTCAACGGTTTCTTTTTTTGTAATGGCAAAATCTTTAGTAAAGGAAACGGTTGCCATAGGAATCACCTCTTTTGAATAAGCTAAATATATTATACATCTGTTTAAGAGGGTGTTCAAAAACCACAGTTATATTTTAAAAGTTACAGAACAAGCAACTAGTAGAGATTCCAAAATTGGAAATTGGAGGGATATATAGGCAGCGGATATCTTCCACAATGGCATTCTTATTTC
>Ga0209639_1001970_pt1 | contig 17744 bp, 14 predicted proteins | sample EPASupsiteHSE605_FD_187268 | JGI IMG/M metagenome (GOLD analysis project Ga0209639, IMG submission 187268) | Bioremediated contaminated groundwater from EPA Superfund site, New Mexico - Sample HSE6-05 (SPAdes) (version 2) | ecosystem: Environmental > Aquatic > Deep subsurface > Groundwater >...
ACTGTCCCTTCATGATAATTATTACAGACAGAATGAGTGCTGCTGCAATAATCATAACTGCTCCTCCTCCACTTTTTGTATGGGTTTTGGCTTCATATACAAGGTGCAGCAGAACAGTTATAAAGGTGAAACTCAGTATAAATTCATAGCCCGTACTTAAAGGAAGTCTGCCAGCCATGATAGTACGAATGATTAAAGCCAGCAGGTTGAGGATACCCCCAACTGATGCCAGGATAACTGCACATTTTAATATCACTTCTTTTCCTGACTTTACTCCCGCAAAGTAAAGTAAAGCCCCTGCCGCGTATGCTATCAATGTTACATAAATAATAATTTGAGTTAACAGTGCCATCAGGACACCTCCTGCCTGTAAGTAAACTAGATAGTTTTATATTTATCGTCCTTCTCTGAATCTTCTAATCCTGCTGATTTAAACCCCTTTATCGCTTTACCTATTGATTCTCCCAGCTGGGGCAGCTTTCCCGGACCAAAAATGATTAGTACAATAACCATTATAAAGCCAATTTCCCACGGACCAAAATTACCTATGAATCCAAACATAAATCCCACTCCTCAAGTTTTTTATCGTCCGGGTCTTCTTCTAATAACCCGTCCTCCTTCCGTTTAACAGGTTTTGAAAGAAGGGTCATGGATACCCCAATCATAAAAGTTAATCCCCCTGCTAACGCTATTGGTAACCCTGGATCTGATTTAACCTTTAATACTGTATAAGGTTCCACCCCAGTGAAGACTACATATGCATCAGTATCTATTTCTACTTTATCATCGAATCTTGCTGCACCCACTCCCAGGAGTTTATCATTTTCATATACAGAATATATAACCCGAGGATTATCAGGCTTCATTGAGGTCTGATTCATGCCTTTGCTGGGGTCAAAGTTAGGGAAGTAGCGGTAAAGCTTTACCACCCGTTTTGTACCCGGTAACTCTATTAAATTTCCTTCTTGTAACAAAGTTTCGATCTCTTTACCATCAGCGCTCGAATGCTTAGCTTTAACCATATAACCGAAGCTTTGCTGGTAGGCTTTTATTCCATTGTATTTTAAGGGATGGTTTACGTTTATCGATTCCGTTGCTTTGTTCTGACCATCCTCAAGTATAGTAACATTTGAGTAATATTGGGATGGAGAGCCATTGTCATTGAACTCTATCTTGAAATTATTCAGGAGTATTGAAAAGGGCTTTTTTGTCTTTAATATTTCGGATATATCTACGGTATCCCCGGTTGTAATACTGATTTGCTCACTTTGCCCGCAATAAGCGTAAACTGTTCCGCCAGCCAGAATTAAAATAATTCCAGCATGGAGTAATAACAATCCTACCTGCCTGGGCCATCCCTGCCTGGCATGCCCCCCCTTAAAATATACGCGCTTAAACCATATCAATCGGTTAATAGTACATAAGGTCATGTTAAGGAGCAGTAACATGAGCAGAATTTTAAACACAATTGTATTGAAAAATACGTCAGGCTGCACCACACTGCCCAGGGTAGAAACCAGTGCTATCAAGACCAGCAGTAACAATCCAGTTTTCATCGAGGAAACAGAGCGATAGACTTTCTTTATATTGGTCACTATTTCACCCCCAACCCAACATGCCCGCATACCTCACTATTGTTACTTTTTAATCCAACTTTCATCCAGTTCATTTATCCAAGAGAAAACATGACATTCAGAACACATCGCCTTGGATGGTTGGTGCATACTGTGGCAAGTATTGCATTCCAGCTCACCATTATGTGAATCATGAGGATTGGACTCTCCAAAATTGGTCTTGATCGTTGCCTCGTCAAAAGTAATTCCCTTCGGCGTTCCGGTTCCCGCCTCAGAATGACATCTCAGGCAGAATTCTGAGGTAAATTCACGCTTGTCCAAAGGTGTTTTGTAGTCTCCGGTAACAAATTTCAAACCTTCCTCGGCCTGTATTGAGATCGAGCTTTCATGGCACTGGTGGCAGGTTACACCCGCTGTTGAATGTTTATTAGCCAGAAGACTGCTGTTTTGCCATGATTCATAATATGGCTTCATTATATGGCAGGCAGTGCAAAATGCCGGATTGTCACTGGCTTTCACTAAACCAACGCCGGCCCCAGCTCCAACCACCAATGTCAGTATTAATGAAATAAGTATTACTTTTTTATTGAATATCTTTTGCCATCCTCGCTTACTCTGTTCCTCATTCTTTTCCACTTAAAGCCCTCCTTTAATAAGCTGAAAATTTTCTTCCAAAACATCAGTGCAGAATCTAATATTGTTGTTTGTCATTATAGACTTTATACCGACAATATTCTTCTGGCGTGACATCCAATTATTAGACTGCACTTTTGTATTGGCATCCAATCGAAAAACATGATCATGCATGATAGTCTGATGTCAGTAGAGAAAAGCTGGATTTTTCGACAAGAAAACTGGTGTTTTTCACAGACTGGCTAAAATGAAAGGAGACGAAATCATGAGTGAGAAAAAGGAAAATAAAGGTTTTTCCAGAAGGTATTTTATCCAGGGTTCTGCAATCACCGCTGCAGGGCTTGCTTCGGCTGGCTTATTAGCGGGGTGTTCTACGAAAGAGACCCCTCCAGCTGATCAAGGAGCAGCAGGTGGGGTAAAAAAATGGAGCTGGGAAACCAAACCTGCTCCGATTCCTGCCTCGGAAATTAAAAAAACAGTTGATACAGAGGTTTTAGTAATCGGGGCAGGACTAGCTGGTACCGTTGCTGCTTTATCTGCCCAAGAAGCAGGTGCCAAAGTCACTATCATCGATAAAAACGAGACAGTTGCTTTCCGTGGGGGGCATATTACCGCTTTTAACAGTAAGGTGCAGCAGCAAATGGGTATAAAGAACGACTACCGCCAGGTCGTCAGAAGATGGATATACTGGGCTCAGGGTAGGGTCAAAGAGGATATGCTCTGGCTTTTTGCTCATAAAAGCGGGGCCTGTTTTGACTGGGTTCTGGACCAGGTATCACCCCGTGGCTTGAAAGTGGCTATGTGGGATGGCTATTTTAAAGGTCCCGATTATACCGAATATCCGGTTACTCACTTCTTCTATAAAGATGGTACTAATTTTATATATACCAATGGTAATATCGAGGGAGCAGGAAACGCCGTTTTACTGCCGGTATTAGAGCAAATTATCAAAGAAAAGGGAATTGGACTAGACTATAAAACCCCGGCGGTTCAGCTTGTCAGAGAAGGTACCGGCCCAGTTAAGGGCGTAATCGCTGGGGCTAAAGGGAACTATACCCAGTATAACGCCAGCAAAGGTGTCATAATCGCCACAGGTGACTATGCTTCCGATAAAGAAATGATTGAAAAATATGCTCCCTATGCTCTTAAAATGGATGCTCAGCTCTATTTCCCCAACAAATGCAATACCGGCGATGCTCACAAAATGGCCATGTGGGCTGGCGGTGCTATGCAGCAAGTGGAACCTCACGCAGGGGTTATTCATCTGGAAGCCGGAGCAAACAGTTATGGCTTCCTCCATATTAACGCTTTAGGCCAACGCTACAAGAATGAGGATGTAAATACCCAGTCCAAGAGCGTAACCAAAATCTATCAGCCTAATAATATTGCCTGGACCATTTATGATGCTGATGGTTTATCCCAAGTTAAACAACAGATTGATAGTGGTGTAGGCGGAGGTTTATTCTACGGTCAAACCTTCCAACGCATGGGTACTAAGTTTGATTTGGCAGCTGAACAGCAAATATTAGATGGCCAGTTGAAAAACGGCAAAGTGGTTACGGCCAATACGCTGGAAGAGCTGGCCAAGAAGATGAACGTCCCGGCTGACGCTTTTGTAGCTACCGTCAAGCGTTATAATGAATTAGTTGCAGCTAAAAATGACAGTGAGTTTGGCAAACGCGCCGAATTATTGACTCCAATTTTAAAAGCACCTTTCTATGCGGGAAAACTTCTAAGTACGATTCTGACCATGGTCGGTGGGTTGCGTACCAACACCAACCTTAATGTTTTAGATGAAAATGACAAACCTATTCAAAACCTCTATGTGGCAGGGTCTGCGGCTGGCGACTTCTTTGCTAATGACTATCCAACCATTTGTCCCGGGATAGGGCATGGCCGCTGTATTACTTTCGGCCGTTTGGCTGGACTTATTGCTGCCGGAAAATCGGCAGATGATGTACCCTCATTAAAAATTTAATCCTAAATCAAAACATTCCTCCACCTGATTTGAATATTTTAGGGAGCGTCATGAATGCGCTCCCTAAAATACTAGTTTGAATGTATTAAGTCAACTATGATGCATTAATTAATATAATTCGGTAAGATTAGTATTATTACATATATCAATTGCTCCAGCCGAGGTATCATTGTAAATGTCGTATTTGATTTAAGGGTGATTATATGCCAAAAGAATTTAGGACCGAATATTATTTATTAGAAGGCATGTTGGATGGCGGTCTCGACTTTGTGGGTTCATACCTCAATAAAAAAGTCGGACACGTCGTAATAATAACCGATGCAGTGGGTAAGGTGCACTACCCTGATATGTCGGGAACTTCATCCAAAGTTGACGATGTGTTTATAGACATTCCTGATGAGTTCTCTGAAAGCATTTTTTACCACCCGACTAATAAACGCCTATACTATATTATTCAGCACAATGCCAAAAGCATTGCTTATGTAATAGTTGAGAATATATCCCCGGAAGTGACTTCACAAACTACAACAGTCCTTGCCCAAAGCCAGCTCGCCTTAAAGTATCATTTCTCTCTCCGTAATAAGAAGATGGATGACTTTGGACAGAGCATGTGGGAGCATTTCTTTTTAACCGCTGGTGCCAGCATTCCTGACAAGCTAAAACTGTATGAACAGAATATGGACGTCAATAATTATTACTTTGTATCCATTTTAGAAGTGGAGGAAGGTAGTCCTGACTTGGATTTGAATCTGCTGCGCTCTTATCTTTATGAGACAATGCATAGGAATCGTTCGGAATATATAAGTTCCATTATCGCTCCCGGTCGCCTGGTTACTATCTTACGGGGTGAACCTAAGGGCGGCCCCATGGATATAGATCCCGATTGGCCGGGGAGAGAAATGGCTGATGCAACCAAAGAGTCTATCGAAAATAAGTTTAGCATAAATATTTCGCTGGGCATGGGAAGAGTATACTTGCCATCAGGTTTATTTAAAAGTTATCAGGAAGCTAATATTGCTTTGGCCTTGCCACGACTTATGGGTAAAAAACAATTTATTCAATCCTTTTCCCAATTGGGGGTTTTTACTGCATTATTTTCCCTCGACACTGAGACGTTAAGGAATTACTGTCTGCAAGTGCTGGGAAGAGTGATAGAACATGATGAAAAACATGGAACTGATTTTTTAGCTACCCTTAGAATACTACTTGATAATGCCTGTAGCTGGACAACCACCGCCAACCAGATGTATGTCCATGTTAACACCGTGTATTATCGAATGTTCAAAGTTGAACAACTACTTAATGTTGATTTTTCATTATTTGAAACCCGCCTCCACCTTTTTACTGCCATAAGAGCCTGGGACACTCTTCAGATATGCAAACTTTTAGATTAATTCCAATTCCTAACCGTTATCAGCACCTAAAAATGAGTTAATCTAACTTAAAACAGTGGAGCTAAGGGAGAAATGGTGGAGGATGATTTCAAAAAATGAAGTATAATTATAACAATGTGGATAAATAGGGGATGTTTTAATGATGAAAGCGTTGAACAACAAAAAATGGAGTTGGGAAACGCCGCCTGCTCCGATCCCTGCCTCTGAAATCATAAAGACTGTTGATACAGATGTTGTAGTAATCGGTGCTGGACTGGCTGGAATGTGTGCTGCCTTGGCTGTTAAGGAGGCAGGTGCTACTCCCATATTAATTGAAAAAAATGGGACATTTTCAGCCCGTGGTTTTCATAATGCTGCTTTTAACAGTAAGCTGCAGCAAGAAATGGGTATTCAAGTAAATTATCGGCAGGTAATCAGAGAATGGATACGATGGGCTCAGGGAAGGGTTGATGAGGAGTTACTATGGCTTTTTGCAAGAAAAAGCGGATCGTGTATGGATTGGTTAATGGACATCGCAGAAGCCGGGGGAATGAAAGTTGGTCTCTGGGACGGCTATTATAAAGGACCTGATTATACCGAATATCCAGTAACTCACATATTCTATATACCAGGAAAACCGGATGATTCATGTAACTTCGGGTTGGGGAGAATATTGGAGAAGAAACTCAAAGATAACGGGATAGATATTCACTATAGCATGGCCGCCGCAAGGCTGATTCGAGAAAAGGATGGCCCTGTTACCGGAGTTATTGCCGGGGCGCCAGGTAGCTATACCCAATATAACATCAGCAAAGGCATAATAATTACCACCGGTGATTATACTTCTAATATGGAAATGTTGGAAAGATATAATCCTTTTGCACTGGAGGCTGATGCACAGGTCTATGCTCCCCAGGTAACAAACGTTGGAGAAGGCCATAAAATCGCTATGTGGGCTGGTGGAGCCATGCAAAAGGTTGAACCACATACTACGGTTATTCATTTAGAGGCTGGAGCAATAAGCTATTTCTTCCTGCATGTTAACTCCCAAGGAAAACGTTTTACTAATGAAGATGTAAACGCCCAGTCTAAAAGCTGTGCAAAACTGCTGGAACCCGGAGGAATCGCATGGACTGTTTATGATGCCAATGGCTTAACTGATGTTCAAAAACTTGTGTCAATGGGGTTAGGTGGAGGTTTGTTCTGCGACCAGACAATTAGATTAATCGGTGAAGAATGGGATATGGAAGCTGAGAAAACTTTATTGGAGGATCATATTCGAACGGGTAAGGTAGTCACCGCTAATACTATTGAAGAGCTGGCTGAAAAAATGAGAGTTCCTGTTGATAATTTCAAAGCTACTGTAGCTCGCTACAACGAATTAGCAGCTCAAAAAGATGACCCTGACTTTGGAAAACGATCTGAGCTGCTGACCCCCATTGTGAAACCTCCATTTTATGCTGGTAAACTATTAAGTACGATACTAACAGCTTCCGGAGGTCTGCATACGAATACTAATTTGGAAGTCTTAGATGAAGACGATCAGCCAATTAAAAACCTGTATGTAGCTGGCTCTGCTGCCGGTGACTTTTTTGCCGGAGATTATCCTACCATTTGTCCAGGTATAGGTCACGGGCGCTGTATCACTTTCGGCCGTCTTGCTGGAACTATTGCGGCAGGAAAATCTGCAGACTTCATTCCCTCCAAGAAAATCTAATTCCAAATCATAACATAGAGTTGTTATCAAAAACTATTTTTATACAAGGCAGACTATTAGGCAAGTGGGATTATCCCGGCTTGCCTATTAATATATGGATCATTCCAGATTTCAGCCCTCAGTCCTCCAGCCTATGCCATATCTATGATCCAAAAAACGTGATATAATGATAAAAATCGTCTTAATTCGGCTAATATGACATATTGGAGGTGTGATTCTTGATTATCCTTGATTCCAAGTACCGACAGTTTATAGCGAAGCAACCGGAAATTACAGGTATGTGGGAACGATTCGTAAGCGAAGGCAATTTGGATCACTGCCACTTACCCTCCATTATTATGTCTTCCTGGAAAAGAAGTAACGAGATGGGCGTTGACCCATATATGAAGGAACTTATTCTTCCAGTGGCATCTGATTTTCAGGAAAGGCTATCGTCTAAGAATGATCTTTTGAATGTGGCAATTCCTTATATAACTAAATTTTACAAGCTAATTAACCTATCTAATTTTGTTTTTTCCATTCTGGATGAGAACGGTGTAATACTGGATCTTATTGGAAATAAAGACAGGATTAAGAGCCTTAAAGGGGAGTACAATATTTCTCCGGGGATTACTTGTTGTGAACAAACCATGGGGACTACGGCATCTTATTTATCATTATTTTCAAATGTAGCTGTACAAACGGTCGGGGCCGAGCATTTTATCCGGAAGTATCATCAGATCACTGACTCTGCTGCTCCTATTCACGATTCTTACGGGAAGATTATAGGTGCAGTATCGTTGTCGTCTCAAAGTTTAGAATCTGCGCATCCTCACACTCTGGGAATGATAACCTCGGTAGCCGACACCGTAAGTGCTTTATTAAGAACTGAAAGGACAAATGGAAAAAGAGTTTCCCTGAATGAAACCGTGACCAAACCAAGAGAAGCAATGCATATGGATTTGGATGCAGAGACCGCTGTTACCAATATCATTGGTTCCGATAGCGGTTTACTGGAAGCTATAGCCTTGGCTAAAAAAGCGGCGACTTCCACATCAGCAATACTGTTGTTGGGCGAAAGCGGAACCGGAAAGGAACTGTTTGCCCAAGTGATTCATAATGCAAGTATTATGAATAATGGCCCGTTTATTTCGATTAACTGTGCGGCTATACCGAAAGGTCTGGAGGAAGCAGAGTTGTTTGGCTATGAAGAAGGGGCTTTTACTGGGGCAAAAAAAGGTGGTAGTGTCGGTAAGTTTGAGTTGGCTAACGGTGGAACCCTTTTCCTAGATGAAATTGGGGACATGCCTATGGAAACGCAGGCCACTTTGCTAAGAGTGTTGGAAGAAAAGAAGATCACAAGGGTTGGAGGCCGACACAGTATTCCTGTGAATGTTAAGGTGGTAGCGGCGACGAACCGTATGCTTCGGGAAGATGCGATGTCGGGAAGGTTCAGGTTAGATCTCTTCTTCCGGCTTAATGTGTTTGCGATAAATTTACCATCCCTCCGGGAACGAAAAGATGACATTCCAGTCCTGGTGAAACATTTTATTAAAAGATTCACAGATCAGAGCGGTAAACATATAGAGGGTACTACTCTGAAAGCGATGGAGGCATTGTGCCGGTATGATTGGCCAGGAAACATTCGAGAACTGAGCAACACCATAGAAAGAGCTGTATATTGGTCAGATAAGAACCTTATAGATGTTCGGGACCTACCTGAAGAAATTATAAGCTCAAATGTGAATATGAGAGAAGTTCAAACTATTAGAGATTATCAAAAAGATACTATACTAGGGCTTTTAAACCTCTTGGGAGGTAATAAAACCAAGGTCGCATCCAGGTTAGGAATCTCAAGAGCCACACTATACCGGCGGCTGGAGGAATACCAGATGATGTAGCATGATCTGATACACTGTAACATTTTGATACAATAATAATATAAAGCGGATTTCGAGTATTAATCGAATGAGTTTGGTCTGTTTCTTTCTGAAACACCAAACTCTTTTTTTATGTAAGGGCCTTCAGTAGTAGGTTCTGTTCCCCGCTTTACAACCACTCATACATTCAGCTTTGTTCGCAGCAAACACCTCTTGAGAATAAGTTGGCATAAAACTTGCTATATTAAATAGAGGAATATGCAAATTCATTTTTGATTAAACCCTAGGGTGCAGACAGTCCTGGAAAAGGGGAATGAAATGGGTAGTGTATTTTATAAAGGAGGGTAAGGTTATGGGTAATGAGGTTGCAAGAAGAGGCTTTATCAAGGGGGTAGCTCTGGCTGGTATAGGCGTAGCTGGAACCGGCATATTGGCAGGCTGTGGGTTAGGGTCATCAAAGAGTACATCTATTCCTACCAAATGGGACAAAGAAGCGGATATAGTGGTGGTCGGAGGCGGTGGAACCGGTATCGTAGCCGCAATTGGAGCACGCGAAAGTAATAATTCAGTTATCGTATTGGAAAAGGCCGCTACGGTTGGTGGAAATACAGCCATTTCGTCCGGAGTGATTCAGGCCGCTGGAACTAAGTATCAGAAAGAATTCAGTGATTACAAAGATGACACGCCCCAGAAGCACTACGAGTACTGGATTAGAGCGGCGGAAGGGATTGCTGATCCAGATATAGTCAAAGAATTAGCCAATGATGCCCCGAATTGCATTGACTGGCTGGTGGCTCATGGCCTTAGTTATATCGATGTTTATGGTGTTGCTAGAATTCCCTACATTGATGCTCAGTATATGGCAGATAGAATTCATGTCCCTGGCGGTGGTACTAATGGAGTATCTGGGTGGGGTAAGTTCCATGTAGATACCTTGTACAAAAGCGCTCAAAGTTTGGGAGCAGAATTTATGCTTAACACACCAGTGAAAAAATTAATTCGTAACGGAGATCAAGGCGTTATTGGAGTTGTTGCCGATCAAGGCGGGAAAGATATCACAATAAAGGCTAAAAAAGCTGTCATTATGGGCTCTGGTGGATACGACCGTAATAAAGTGATGGCCAAAACATATTGCCCCCACCAACTATGGGCACTGGAACAAGGAGTATGTTTTGCGGCACCCACCAATACTGGTGACGGCCATCTAATGGGACAAGCCATTGGGGCTGATTTGGCTGGAATGGGTGGAAATATAGGATTGCCTACCAGCAATGTGGGAATAACACCAACTTTGCCTAATGTACCTGCAGTACCGGGTATTTATGTAAACAAATATGGCGAACGGTTTGTTGCCGAATCGGATCATTACGGATACGTTATGAGAATTGTATTTGCCCAGGAAGAACATATAGCCTGGTCAATATTTGATGAAAGCGTCAAAAAGCTGGGCGGGAAGCTCGTCAGCGGAATTTCAAGCATGAGCGAGGACCTTACAAAGGAAATCGCTGATGGAAAGGTAATAATGGCTCCTACTATCAAAGAATTAGCTGACAAAATAAATGTAAATGCCGACAACTTGGTAAAAACTATGGATACCTGGAACAAAGATATGACTACAACCAAAAAAGACTCCCAGTTCAACAAGACTGTCGGACTAACACCGCTTAATCAGGCTCCTTACTATGCCATTAAAATAATCGAATACAACCTGGGTACGGTTGGCGGATTACGCATAAATACCAAAGGGCAGGTCCTGGATACCGAAGCCAATGTAATTCCTAGGTTATATGCCGGAGGACAATGTTCAGGCGGGTTTATGGGTCCATATTATCCAGGCACCGGAAGTGGGATTATTTCTACCGTCTATTTCGGGAGACTTTGCAGCAAGATTGCCAGCGGTGAAAAAGCTTGGAGTTAAGAAAATAAAAACTTTGCTTTGATACCAGTTATACAAATAAGCAGGTGGAATTTTCCATCTGCCTATTTATACATGAATCATTCTAGATTTTCAACCCTCACGCCTCCAGCCAACACCATATCTATGCTCCAAAAAACGTGGTCTTAGTGGATCATTTTATTAAAAGATTCACAGATCAGAGTGGTAAATATTTGGAGGGTACTACTCTGAAAAGCGATGGAGACATTGTGCCGTTATAAAAACCTGCCTAAAGAAATTGCCTGCTCAAATGTGAATATAAGCAAAGTTCAAACTATTAGAGATTATCAGCAAGATACTATACTGGATCTTTTAGACCTATTTGGTGGCAACAAAACCAAGGTCGCCTCAAAATTAGGAATCTCAAGAGCCACACTATACCGACGGTTGGAGGAATACCAGATGATGTAACATGCTTTGATACACTGTATCATATTGATGCAAAAATAAAATAAAGCGGATGTAGGGTATTATTCGAACGAGTTTGGTCTGTTTCTTTTTGAAACACCAAACTCTTTTTTTGGGTGCTAGCTTCCAGGTGTCAGTTCCATCCATACGTTGTATAACAACTCATACAACCGGCCTTTTCGTAGTAAACACTTCAAAAAAAGAAGTTGGCACAGAATTTGCTCTATAAGAAAGAAGAACAACGTTCTTTTAAATTAGACCAGTAGGGGGCGGCAAACAGGTCTACTTGGAAACAGAGATGAAATGAGTAGTACTTTATGAAGGAGGTTTACAAGAGAATTTCAAAATTGCCCGAAAATGCCCTTTAGTAGACAGTATAACAATATAGGAGGTTATATTATGAGTAATCAAGTTGGGAGAAGGAGTTTTGTCAAAGGTGTGACCTTAGCGGGTGCAGCTGTAGCTGGAACCAGTCTCTTAGCAGGCTGTGGCTTAGGTTCATCAAAGAGTACATCTATTCCTACCAAATGGGACAAAGAAGCAGATATCGTGGTGATTGGTGGCGGTGGAACCGGTATTGTAGCCGCAATTGAGGCGCGCGAAAATAATAATTCGGTTATCGTACTGGAAAAGGCAGCTGTGGTTGGTGGTACTACAGCTCTCTCAGGTGCTGTAATTCAGGCTGCCGGCACGAAATTTCAAAAAGAAATGACAAAATACAAGGACGATACTCCGGCAAAACATTATGACTATTGGATGAAAGCATCTGAAGGTATCGCTGATCCTGAATTAGTCAAAGCATTGGCAGACAATGCTCCGGGCAGTATTGACTGGTGTGTAGCCCATGGTGTGACATATGTATCTGTCTATGGTGTGGCTCCGATTCCCTATATTGATCCTGCACTGATGACAGATCGCATCCACGTCCCAGGTGGTGCCGGAGATAGTGCCAAAGCAGGGACAGGAGCTATTCACGTCAAAATTCTTTATGATGATGCTCAAAAGAAAGGTGCCGAATTCATACTGAATACTGGTGTAGAAGAGTTAATATACGATGAGAAAAATGGTGTTGTAGGAGTCAGGGCTAAAAGTGGAGATAAGGAGATGGTTATCAAAGCCAAAAAAGGTGTAATTATCGCCACCAGTGGTTTTGATCACAACAAAGAAATGGCCAAGGCTTTATCTCCGCAGCAATATTGGGCTATGGAGACTGGAGTAGTTTTTTCAGTGCCCACTAATACAGGCGATGGTATCAGAATGGCCCTGGCACTAGGAGCCGACCTGGCCGGAGTGGGTGGCACTATTGGAGTACCTTTCTATAATGTTGCCATAGCTCCTCTGGCAAGTGTCATACCCGAGGTACCCGGTATTTATGTCAACAAATATGGACTCAGGTTTGTTAACGAGGCATCTCACTATGCATATTGTATGAGAGCTGTTTTCCAGCAAGAAGAACATGTAGCATGGGCAGTCTTTGATGAAACCGTCAAACAGATGGGCGGCGAAGTTCTTGGTGGTATTTTTCAGCCCTGGAGCCATGATTGCGCGAAAGAGATTACCAGCGGCTTGATAATAACCGCGCCTACAGTCAGGGAACTAGCTGGTAAAATTGCCGTAAATGCAGATAATCTTGAAAGTACACTCAACAAGTGGAATAGTGATACCGGCAGCGGTAAGGATACCATTTTTAATAAGACGATTGGCCTAAAACCACTCGCTAAAGCCCCCTATTATGCTGTAAAGGTGAAAGAAGGCAATCTGGGGACTTGCGGTGGTTTAAAAGTCAACACTAAAGCCCAGGTTATAAACGTTGAGGGCAAGGTAATCCCGCGCCTGTATGCGGGGGGGATGTGCGCTGGCGGTTTCATGGGCCCATACTATCCGGGCAGCGGAACAGCAATCGCTGCTACCGTTTATCATGGGCGACTGGCCAGTCAGAACGCAGGCAAGGAACAACCCTGGGGATAGAACTGTAATTTAAGTAGATGATGTCCTGATTAAGGGAGAACCTTTTCTTTCAGGTTCTCCCAATGTAAAGCAATTGGTCATTTGGTTGCTTAATATAACCGCAATTAGGAGGGTTATTGATGGAAAAGGAAGATAAGCCACACCGACGTTTACGTGATAGGCTGCCTGGAAAGAAGATAATTATTATCATTGCCGCATTGGTGTTGGTGGTTGGAGCCGGGGCTGGTATGGGTTTGGTGAAAGCCAGTGATAATCCGGCATTTTGTACTACATGCCATATTATGAAACCATATTATGAATCCTGGCAAAGCAGCAATCTTCTGGCTAATAAACACTTGGTAGCCGGAGTCACCTGTCATCAGTGCCATGAAAGCTCGATTTCAATACAGGCCGAGGAAGGTCTAAAATTTGTCACCGGTGACTATAAAACACCATTGGACAAACGCGCGTTTGGCACCAGAGATTTTTGTCTCAAATGTCATTCCGAATCGGGAGGGGCAACTACTTTTGAGGAAGCTAAGACCGCAACCAACTTTGATGAATCGAATCCCCACGATTCTCATAATGGCGAGCAGAATTGTAATTTGTGCCACAACATGCACCAGCCATCCAAGGTTATGTGTTCTGACTGTCATACATTCGATTGGATGAATAATCTGGATGAAAGTTGGAAGAAAAAGTAATTACCAAAAAGGGGGATATCCCCCTTTTTTAATAGGACATCAGTGCATGTTTTGGGGGATTGAAAAATGATCAATGCAAAGAAAGCATATCGCTTCATTTCTTCGATGAAAACCGGGCTGGTACTGCTGGTTATGATAGGACTGACTTCAGCTTTAGGCAGTGCACTACTGCCTGAATTATTTTATAATACAATTTTATTTAAATTAATGCTGTTATTACTGCTTTTGAACATGGCCTTATGTACTATTAACAAAATAATTTGGTTTAAATCAAGATTTGTTAAAAGTCAAACCAAACAAGGGTGGCCCAGGCAGATTGGAGTTTTATTACTTCATGCTGGAATTGTCTTAATTCTGGCAGGAGGAACAGTATATGCCTATTACGGGCAGAGTGGGCAAATCAGCATAGTGACAGGCGATACCGTAGATATTTCCAAATTGATGAGAATAAAAACACCTTTTTCGTTAAAGCTTGATGATTTTCAAATAGAGTTCAATCCAGATGGATCTCCATCCCAGTATTACTCGAACGTTAACATACTTGAGAATGGCCAAACCAAAGCAACCGAATCGATAAGCGTAAACCATCCCTTGAAATACAGAGAACTCAAAGCCTACCAGCAAAGCTTCGGCTATCTGGTTAAAGTAAAGCATCCTAATGCTGAGGGTAACGAGATCGACACTTTGTCAAAAGAAGGGGAATTTATAGAATTACCGGGTACAAAACGGGTAGTAAAGATTTACCGCTACTTTCCGAGCTTTGACCCTGCCGGAGGGATGAATCAAACCTCGATGAAGCCTGATAATCCTCGGGTTATATATTCTGTATATGAAAATGATAAACTCTTGGGAGTGGGTGCAGCAAAATTCGGTGAAAAGGTAGAGATAGACACCAATCTCTATGTAACGTTTGCAGGGGTCGAACCCTACACAGTACTAAAGGTTAAATCAGATCCGGGATTGCCGGTAGCGCTAGCCGGGGGATTAATATTCATGATTGGGGTATCTCTGGCCCTGCTTTCAACGCCTATAAAACGGAAACAGAATAGGTTATCAAAAGAAGATGCCAATAACGATAAAAGACCTGAGGAGGGAAATTTATGTTTGGATTCATAGGCAATTTTGGTCCCTGGGAAATTGGTTTTATTTTAGTTATAGTACTTATTATTTTTGGACCGGGAAAGCTGCCCCAGCTGGGAGAATCAATAGGCAAAGCCGTACGGGGCTTTAAAACAGCCCGGGAAGAAGATTCTGAAGAATTGGATAAGATCAAATAAAAATAGGTTTTGAATTTACTGAACAGACAGGAGGTTTCCTGATGACATTATTAATTCAAATGGTCATATATACAGTACTGATCTCATATGCAGCAGGAGCAGTACTATATCTTGCTGGAGGCAGACCAGGAAAAGAGAGGACCCTAAAAGTGGCATTTATACTGGCCTTAGCCGGAGGTATTCTCAACCTGTTGGCAATGATAATGCGTACTATCATTGCCGGCAGGCTTCCTCTCAGCAGCGGCTACGAATTTATACTAAGCTTTACCTTTATAACCGTTGTTTTGTACCTGATCTATGAAGTTAAAAGCCAGGTAAAAGGTGCTGGCGGGGTAGTTATGCTAATTGCGGGTGTACTCATTTTATCAGTTGTAATAATGATGAAGGGACATTTTGGAGAGGTTAGTCCCCTAATGCCAGCATTAAAAAGCCCCTGGTTAACGATTCATGTCTTAACGGCAGCGGCAGCTTATGCCAGCTTCGCACTGGCAGCAGGATTAGCCGTAATGCAGCTAATAAAGACAGATATAAATAACCAGGAGGAAAATATCTATAGAATAACAGCTGTTGGGTTTGTCCTACTCTCATTATCCATTGTCCTTGGAGCTATTTGGGCGGAACAGGCCTGGGGATCTTACTGGAGCTGGGATCCAAAAGAGGTATGGGCCCTAGTCACCTGGATTATCTACGCAATATACCTGCATCTGCACAATAGGCGGGAACTGCGAGGCAGAAAAGCCAACATTATGGTTATAGCCGGTTTTGCACTAGTTTTATTCACCTTTTTCGGAGTAAACTACCTTCTTTCCGGACTGCACAGCTATGCTGGAGTATTGAAAAATGCAACAGTCAAAATTTCTTGATAATATGGGTTTCCAAATACCTCTTTTTTACTTTCCCCCCTATTATATGCCGGGGCTTTATTTAGGTCCCGGTAAAAAAACCAACAGTTTCCGGTAATGCATCTTCGAGACCTTTTTAGCCACGGAAACGGAATGGCTATGCTGAAGTTTTAATCAGAATAGACAATTAATCTTGCATAAAGTTTAGTCCTTGTTGAAATATGGTTTAATGCCAGTTAGACTTATAGGCAGGTGGAATTTTCCATTTGCCTATTAATTTTTGTAATAAATTGATTGGGCGGGAAAGATGGTTTCAATATTCCCGCAGGCAGAATCATTTTTGCTAACTGGCGATGAGGACACCGCTTGTCTTTTCATACATGGATTTACCGCTTCACCATCGGAGGTTTACCCGGTGGCCAGGCTGATATATGAAAAAACCGGTTATACTGTCAGCGGACCGCTCCTGCCGGGACATGGCCGCAGCCCTCAGGATATGAACCGGACAGGCTGGCAGGATTGGTTTGCCCGGGTAGAGCAAGAAATAAAATATCTGCAAAGGAAACATACCCGTATTTTCGCAGCCGGATTATCAATGGGCGGCCTTTTGGCCCTGCATGCCGGGATAAGGACAGATGCCCTGCAGGGTGTAATTGCTATTAATACACCCATATTTACCAACTCCCCTCGTCTCATGGCTATAGCCCCTCTATTAAAGTTCTTAAAACCATATTTCCCTAAAAAGATGGATCAGGCAGCTATAGAGATAGAGGAGCAGGGCAGATTTGCCTACCGGGTTATGCCCGTAAAAGCGCTTGTAAGTATGAATCGTTTACGAGATATTGTAATGAAGGATATTCCAAGACTTAAAGCACCATTGTTACTTTTTCAATCCCAAGATGATGAGTCAGTAGATCATCGGAGTGCGAGCTATATTAAGGATAAAGCTGTAAAGGCCATGGTAACATTTATAGAGTTGACAGATTCTGGGCATATTGCTACTATGGGGCAGGAAAAGTATTTCATCGCGGAAGAGATTCTGGTTTTTATAAATCAGACCATTGATACAGACTAAACTGAATTTCGCAGAGCAAGACGAGATTCCTTTGGTTTAACTTTTGGGAATATTTAATTAATTTAAGGTGGAATAGTTATTGCCGGGTCCTAAATTAGAGCCCCGGCATATATTAAGGGGGGAGTAAAAGGGGTATGTGAAAAAAGGTAACTCATTATTAAGAAATTTTAGCCGCTGTATCCGCTAAAACTCCAGCATAGCTGTGCAGTCCCGAGAGCAAGTAGTTTACACCAAAAAAGGTGAACAAAACCAGCACGAAACCGCCTATAACTATAATGTTGGCTTTTTTGCCCAGCAGTTCCCGTCTATTATGCAGATGGAGGTATATGGCGTAGATAATCCATGTAACTAATGCCCATACCTCTTTTGGATCCCAGCTCCAGTAAGATCCCCAGGCCTGCTCCGCCCATATTGCTCCGAG
>Ga0209639_1001972_pt1 | contig 17730 bp, 16 predicted proteins | sample EPASupsiteHSE605_FD_187268 | JGI IMG/M metagenome (GOLD analysis project Ga0209639, IMG submission 187268) | Bioremediated contaminated groundwater from EPA Superfund site, New Mexico - Sample HSE6-05 (SPAdes) (version 2) | ecosystem: Environmental > Aquatic > Deep subsurface > Groundwater >...
GGCTTAATGGAAAAATAGCATGGCGACCATGGCTCCGGCACGAACTCGAGGTTCAAGGCATTTACGGCCTGCCATGCTTTTCCTCACCCAAAGAGTACACTACTCTCCGAAGGAAACATACAAGGCATTCTCCCTCCCTCTCCCCCTGCCTGCCTGCCTGTCTACACGTTGAACAAAAAGTGCACGATATCGCCGTCGGCCATGACGTATTCCTTGCCTTCCTGGCGCAGGACGCCGGCGGCGCGGCATTTGGCCTCGGTCTGGTGCTGGATGTAGTCGGCGTAGGAAATGGTTTCGGCGCGAATGAAGCCGCGTTCGATATCGGAGTGGATCTCTCTGGCGGCGGCCGGGGCTTTGACGCCGCTGGCGATGGTCCAGGCGCGCACTTCCTTGGGGCCGACGGTGAAGAAGCTGATGAGGCCGAGGGTATGGTAGGCCAGCCGGATGACGCGATCGAGGCCGGATTCGGTCAGGCCGTAGGAGGCAAGGAATTCCTGGCGTTCGTCGTCGGAGAGTCCGGCCAGATCCTCTTCCATGCGGGCGCAGACGACGGCCATGTCGGCTCCCCGGGATTCGGCGATCTGCCGGATCTTTTCGACGAGGGGGGATTTGCCTTCCAGGTCGTCTTCGGCCACGTTGGCGCAATAGATGACGCGTTTGGCCGAGAGCGGACGGATTTCCTCGAACAGGGCGATCATGCCCGGCGAATCGACGTCTTCGACGGTGGAGGCGGGCTTGCCGCGCATCAGGTGGTCGAGGAGGCGTTTGCCGGCGGCGGCCTTGTCGAGGAGGTCGCGGTCCTTGCTGCCCCGGGTCTGCTTGATGATGCGGTCGAGGCGGTTTTCCAGGACCTGGGCATCGGCCAGGATCAGTTCGGTGTCGATGATGTCGATGTCGCGGGCCGGGTCCACGGAGCCGGCCACATGGATGACGTCGTCGTCCTCGAAGGCGCGGGCGACGTGGACGATGACCTCGGTTTCGCGGATGTGGGCCAGAAATTTGTTGCCGAGTCCCTCGCCCTTGCTGGCGCCGGCGACCAGTCCGGCGATGTCGGTGAAGCGCACGGTGGCCGGCAGGGTCTGTTCCGGGCTGGCCAGGGCGGCCAGAGCGTCCAGGCGCGGATCGGGCACGGGCACGATGGCCACGTTGGGTTCGATGGTGCAGAAGGGATAGTTGGCGGCCTGGGCGTTTTGGGCCTTGGTAAGGGCGTTGAACAGGGTGGATTTGCCGACGTTGGGCAGACCCACGATACCGACGGAAAGGGCCATGGGGGGAGGATCCTTGTTGCGGCGGTCGCCCGCCGGATGGGGCCGGCGGGCGGCCGTTTTACTGGAGGCGGCCGGGACCGCGCGCTGGCGGTCCCGGCCGGAATCACTTGAGTTCCCGCGTGCGCAGGATGGTTTTTTCCATGAAGTGGATCAGCTCGTAATCCGAGGCCATGCGACTGAGCGCCTTGGACACGGTCATGCTCAGGAGCTTGTCGAACTCCGGCTCCACGCCGTCGCCCGGCAGTTTCCAGACCGTTTCGCCGTCGTAGCGGCGGTTCATGATCTGGCCGTTGTTGTCGGCGGCGACGGCGAAGACGGCCACGGCCCGGGCGTGGAGCTGGGAGCCGTCGTGGGACGGCCTGTAGGCCAGTTCCTTGAGCTCCACCGTCAGGTTTCGCACCACGGCCTCGCTGGCGGCCGCCGGCGTGAATCCCTTGTCGCGCAGTCCCCGTTCCACGGCGGTGCGGATGGCCGGCGACGGATCGCAGGCCGTGCTCAGCTTGCCGGACATGGAGGATTGGGGGTTGCAAAGCCCCACATCGGGTCCCGATCGGGCATCGACGACCTTGACGGACACTTCGACGCCGCGTCCCAGGGTCTCTTTTTCCACCACAACGGAAGGCGTGACCGTGGCCTGCTGTCCGGCACAGCCGAAAAGGCCGGCCAGAAGGACAAAGGCCGCAAAAAGGGCCGACGCCCCATGGCGTCGGCGCAAAGCAAACATCTGATTCATGCGTGGTTCCTGCATCCGCCCCGGCGGACTGGCCCCGTGTCTACAGGACCTTGCCCAGGGCCGCAAGGGCGGCGGCGTAATCGGGTTCGTTTGTGACCTCGGAGACCAGCTCCATGTAGGCCACCTTGCGGTCGGCCCCGAGTACCAGCACGGCCCGGGCCAGCAGCCGCAGTTCCTTGATCAAAAGGCCGTAGGCCGTGCCGAAGGCGGCCTCGCGGTGGTCGGACAGGGTGACGATGTTGGCCACGCCCGCCGCCTCGGCCCAGCGTTTCTGGGCAAAGGGCAGGTCCATGCTGACCACCAGGGCCTTGGCCCGGCCGGTCAGGCTGTCCATCTCCTTGTTGAATTTGCGGGCTTCCAGATCGCATACCGCCGTATCCAGCGACGGCACGGCGATGAGGATGAGTCCTTTTTCCGTGAAATCGGCCAGTGTGGCCGGGGCCAGCCCGTTGGTGAGAACGGTGAAATCCGGGGCCGCATCGCCGACGCCCACAGGGTTGCCGACCAGGGTCAGGCCATTGCCCATGAAGGTGACAAGACCGGCGCGTTCGCTCATAGGCGTGTTCCTCCAGAACGTAAGGTGTGCCGCCCGAGGGGACGACTATCGCACCTTATGGCCCCCGCGCCGTCTCGCGTCAACAGGGGGAGTGAAGGGGTGAGGGAGCGAAGAGACGAAAGGGCGAAAGGGCGAAGAGCCTCCGGCGGCCGGGGGGATGATCCCCCCGGACCCCTCGACGGAAGGCAGGGGGAAGGAGGATACGGGAAGACAGGGGCTCCCGGCGCCGGGACAGGCGTCAGGGCGTCGGGTCGGGGAAAAAGGCTGCGGCCAACGGCCGGCGGGGCTTGACTTCGGGCCGGGGCGCGGCATGGTGGCCTCCAAAAGGAGACTGCCATGCCGCAACACCGCAAATTTCCTGTCTGGATCGTGCTTGCCGCCCTGGGCCTGGCCCTGTCGGCCCCTGTGGCGGGGCTGGCCGCCGGCCCGGCCACGCCGGAGGCCGCCGGCCTCGTGGAATTGACCGCCATCGCGCCGGACGTCCGGCTCGACATGCGCTACGCCACCCCCAACAACTTTACAGGCGTGGCCGTCTACCCGGCCCCCCGCTGCTTCCTGCGGGCCGAGGTGGCCAAAAGGCTGGCCCTGGTCCAGGCGGACCTGAAAAAGGAAGGCCTCGGCCTCAAGGTCTACGATTGCTACCGCCCCTTTTCCATCCAGAAACGCTTCTGGGCCCTGGTCCCCCAGGAAGGCTGGGTGGCCAGGCCCGTGGAAAAGGACGGCAAACCGGCGGCCGGCTCCAAGCACAACCGGGGCGCGGCCGTGGACCTGACGCTCGTGGACGCGGCCGGCAATGAACTGCCCATGCCCTCGGGATTTGACGAGTTCAGCGAGAAGGCCCGCCGCGACTACGCCGGCGGCGACCCGGCCGCCCGGGCCAACGCCAAACGCCTGGAAGCGGCCATGGCCAGACACGGCTTTGACCCGCTGCCGACCGAGTGGTGGCATTTCGACGGCCCGGGCTGGGAAGGGTTCGAGCTGCTCGACGCGCCCATCAACTGATTCCACGCGGCAACGACGGGGACGGGCCTTGGGAACCCGGCAGCGGGCCGCCAGGGCTCCGACCTCGAATCCCCGGCATGCGCGCCGCCCAGAACCGCATTGGAGCGGTCCGATTCCTATGCCGTCGTCCCCACATCGGCCAACAACCGTATGACCCTGTGCAACTCGTCAAAATCAAGAGGCTTCGCCATGACGACGTCGGCACTGTGCACGACGCTTTCCCAGAGTTCGTAATCGCCGGGATCGTTCGCCGAGACAAGTATTATTGGTATTTGCGGCCTGTTCTGGCGCATGGCAATGGTCCGTATCAAATTGGATGCCGTAGCGCCATCCATGACAGGCATGGACAAATCGGTGATAATCAATTTGTAATCGTTGACCTTGTACAACTCAACGGCTTCATATCCGTTATTCGCAATTTCCACACGGCAATTCATGGGCCTGAATGAAATTGAATACAGCCCCAGCAAGTATTTATCGTCATCTACCACCAGGATTTTCGGTTGTTTTCCCATACGTCTTCCGCCGAATGACCTATCGAAACTTTGGACAAGGATTTACCGGCCCCATATCCGACAACGGCACAAGCATCAGCAGACAGACCGCACATCCGTTTCGACCCCGGACAACAATCGATCGAGATCAATAAGCAGGAGCAATCGACCATCGAGCTTGCCTACGCCGTTTATATACTCGGAATCAACCCCGGACACGATCAGGGGAGGCGGCTCGACCGTATTGGATTGGATGCGCAGGACCTCGGAGACGGAATCAACGACAAATCCCACGATCATCGCATGTATTTCGACAACCATTATCCGCGTATGGCTGTCGTGCGACCTGGGCTCCATCCCGAAGCGCTTTCGCAGGTCGACAATGGGTATGACCTTGCCCCGGAGATTGATCACCCCCTCGACGGAATCGGGGGCCCTCGGGACCTTGGTGATCTCCATGGTCCGGATGATCTCCTGGACTTGCAAGATGTCCAGGCCGAACTCCTCGCTGGAGATGGTAAACGTCACCAGTTGCAACAGCCTGCCGGCGTCGTCATTGCCCACGTGCGTGCTTCCGTTCATGGTTCGCTTTCTCAAGAGAGCGCGGCCTGGCCGGCCCCGCCTTCGGTTTTCATCTCTTCGATAAGGTTTTTCAATACCTGGGCCTGATTCGCCAGTTCGGCCACCGCCTGGGCGGATTGCCGCATCGCGTCGGAGGTTTCCGTGGAAATCCGGTTTACGTCCTCAATGCTGTGGTTGATCTCCTCACTCGCTGAAGACTGCTCTTCGGAGGCGGTGGCGATGGATCGGACCTGATCCGTCGTGGACTCGACCAGCGAGACGATTTCCCGCAAGGACACGCCGGAGGCGTTCGCAAGTTCGGTCGCTTCCTCAATGGTTTTTCCCGACCGCTCGACATTTTCGATGTTTTTTCTGGTGCCGTCCTGGATGCCCCGGATCGCCGCGCCCACCTCCTTGGTGGCGGTCATGGTCTTCTCGGCCAGTTTGCGGACTTCGTCGGCGACGACGGCGAAACCGCGTCCGGCTTCGCCGGCCCGGGCCGCCTCGATGGCGGCATTGAGCGCCAGCAGGTTGGTCTGGTCGGCAATATCCGAAATGACGTTCATGATCTGCCCGATCCCTTCGGCCTGCTTGCCAAGGGTGCTCATGTCGGCCTTCATTTCCTGGGACTGGCAGCGCACGGCCTCGATGCCCTTGACGACCCGGCTGACGACTTTTGCGCCTTCCTCGGCCTTGCCCCTCGCCTGATCCGCCGCATGGGCGGCGTTGGACGCATTTTGCGCCACCTCAAGGACCGTGGCGTTCATCTCTTCCATGGAGGTCGCGGTCTCGCCGACCCGGTTCGACTGCTCATCGGCCCCGCGACTCGATTGCTCGACTTGCGCGGAGAGCTGCTCAGAGGCCGATGTGACGATTTCCACAACGCCCTCAAGTTTTGTCGCCGCCTGCAGCATGCCTTCGGCCCTGGCCCGTTCCGCCTGCGCCTGGGCCTGCTCCGCCTTGGCCATCGCCTCCCTGGCCTTTTCGGTTTCGCGACGCGCGTCCTCGCCCCTGGCTTCCGCTTCGGCAATTTTCGCCTTGAGGTTTTCCACCATGGTCTTCAAGGCCTCCGCCAACACGCCGACCTCGTCGCCCTGCCTGACGTCAAGCTGCTGGCTGAAATCCCCTTCGGCCACTTTCCGGGCATAGCCCGCGGCCTTTTGGATCGGCCTGGCAATGGTCCCCGTAAAAAACCACACGAGGCATACGCCCGCCAAGGCCACGGCGCAGCCGACCCCGATCTGCCACAGGACATTTGCCCGGGCGCGCTCGGCCATGGTCGCCTCAAGCGTCCTGGCCCCGGCCATGACCACGTCCCGCGGCATCCGCACCAGCACGGCCCAGGGCTTGTCCGTGCGCCCGAGCGCAATGGGCGCGTAGGCCACGACAAGACCGGAAGTCTTGCTTATTCCCGCCCAGGATTTCCCGCTTTGGACATGCTCCGCCACTTCCTTGTGGTTGGAAAACAGCGCATTGACGGTCCGCCCGATGCTCCCGGGGTCCTTGCTGTTGGCGACGACCACCCCGCTGTGGCTGATGATGAGGACCTCCCCTTTTCCGTCATAGAGCTTGGCGTTCGCTGCGGCGGCCAGTTCCTGCAGGAAGCCGAGGCGCAGGTCCGTGCCGGCCACGCCCAGAAACCTGCCGTCCTTGCCGATGGGCACGGACAGGGTGGTCAGCCAGTCCTGCTTGCCCTGCACGGTGTACGGGAAGGGGTCGAGCACGCTTTCCTGGCCGGTCTCCCGGGGCCCCAGATACCAGCCGCCCTTGCGCACGCCATTTTGGTATGTCGCCTGGCTTTCATAATCCACCAAAGGCTGGCGGGCGATTTTCCCCGTGCTGTCGCGGTTCCAATAGGGAATGAAGCGGCCTGTCGCGTCATGGCCGCCTGCGGCGTCCCCGGCGAACCCGGCGTCGCGATTGTCCAGGGCATTCGGTTCCCAGGCGCTATAGGCGCCAAGGTATTTCGGGTTGTTTTCGAGCACGCCAAAAAGGATGCCGTTGAAGACCTCCCTGAGAGAGGCGGCATCGACTTTGCTTTTTGTTTTAAGAATCTCGAAGACCTTGGCCACTGTTCGCGCCGTATCGAGATTATCCTGCAACGCGCTCTGAACAAGAGAGGCCTTTCCGACCGCCACTGATTCAAAGTTTTGAATGGCGTTTTCTTCCAGGATTTTATCGACGCTCTCTGAGACAAGCCTATTCGTATCGCGTGACGATACAACCCCATAAACGACAAGACTGGCCGCTGAAACAGTCAAGCATAACCCAGCCATAATGGCAATTTTCTGTCTGATAGAATGCAATGCCACAAGCTTCTCCTCTCAATTTCAAGCAATGCCAAGCACCATCTAGTGCGTAAAGCACAAACAGCACCCATACATTATACTGCATCTTTCAAATTATAAAGCCGATTTAACAGTGCAATGCACCAACAAATACGAGCCACTCCTGGCTTATTCACTCCATTGGCGTTGACACTATTTTCAGGAACGAATAGTTATTTGATGCCCTGATATTATTTCCGTTACTAGTAGAGTTATGTGATTATTTTTATAATCGCATAAGTGTCAGATAATTATATACACCTGGATATAAAGGGTTTTTCATGTCGATTGGCCGACCCAAAAAACAACGCAATCCCAATACGGGGGAAAAACTTCTTCACGCTCTGAAACTGAGCGGATTGACCTGGGGCAACAAGACGGGTCTGGAAAACCATGTGCTCAACACCAAACGATGGCTGCAATTCGATTTGCCCAAAAGCGCCAACACGCTTGTCGGCGACATAAAAAACGGCATTCCCAGGGACAGACTCGCGAAATACTCAAATTTCTTTGATGTCGATCCAATGATTTTCATCGACGAAGAGATCCCCCCGTTCTCAAAAGAGTTTGAGTGCGCCATACTTCAAAACAAGTACAAGATCACTACCAATGCGACGTTTCCATCCCTTGGCGCCGATAAAATGTTTTGCCATGCCCTTCACAACCAGAATTCCAACGGCAGCATCCTCAAGCTCTTCGGATTCATATCTGGAGTATACCTTGTCTACCTAAAAGGGACGCACTCCAACCTCATCGTAAAATGCACCGTCAACATCCATGGCTACGACAATTCCTTCATTATTGCAGAAGGATATCTGAAATATATCGACATCGACATCCTGTTTAACTGCGTACTCTTCAAGTGGGCAACATTCCTGCACATTAACTATTACACTCAAAACTATTCCATCCTCGGCTACTTGATCGCCCAGGACCCTACCTGCTCTCCCTATTCGCTGTACAAGGACCCCCTGACTTTGGAACTGTACGGCATCTCCGGGAGCATAACCTCGACTTCCGTTCCGGACAGATTTCATGGTTTTGCCGAAAAACAACGGGTTCCTGAAAACATGAGCCAAACGGATTTCTATCTTGCCTTAAGCGACACCGTATCCACTTCTCCCCCGATGGACGCCTCGTCCCCTGATTACGGCAGAGTCTTAAGCAAGATCATAGCCATCCAAGAGAACAACGCAAAAGATTAAAGAGCATTCCGTGTGCCGCGCCAACCGCCCCAAAGCCGGGGGGGGGCCCGGGAGCGGTTGGTTCCAGGCGCGAACGTCTCGCAAGTGTTCCTGAAACAGTCAGAGGGTGCGTGCGATCGCCCCGACCGCCGGCAATGGCGGCACACCGCCATCGCCGGCTTTTGCGGGCAGCCGGACGCCGTCTCGCCGTGCAACGCGGGCATCGGCAGGGCGCTGGCCGATCGGACGCCGCGGCAGCGCCGCGCGGCAAGGCAGGATCTCCCGATCCGGCGAAACGGGGAGGCAGGTCGTATCCTTGGAGGCATGGGGGGCGTGTTGGCGCGGATTGCGCCCGCCCGGCCCTAACGGGACGGTTCCCGGCCGGGCCGGGGGAGCAGGGGCAGATAGACCTCGAAAAGGCTTCCCTGGCCGGGCGTGCTGGTCACCAGCACTGCGCCGCCGCAGCTTTTGACGATGCCGTGCACGGCGGCCAGCCCCATGCCCGTGCCTTGGCCGGGCTTTTTCGTGGTGAAAAACGGCTCGAAAATCCGTTCGGCCACCTCCGTCGCCATGCCGTGCCCGGCGTCGGACACCCACATCCGGGCGTACGGCCCCGGCTCCAGCCGGGACAGGTCCAGGCCGGCGGCAATGACCCCGCCTTCGGGCCGGGGCGGTTCCGGGACCGGGGAAAGCCCCACTTCCATGACGCCCCCCCCGGGCATGGCCTGGGCGGCGTTCAGGCACAGGTTGAGCAGCACCTGATGGATCTGGGCCGGGTCGGCCTTCACCACCAGGGACAATTCCGTCACCCGCTGGCGGATTTCCACGCCGGCCTCAACCATGCCCCGCACCAGCCTGATCGTCTCCCGGACCAGCGGCGTCAACGGCAGATCGCCCACGGTCAGCTCGCCCTGGCGGCTGAAGGTCAGGAGCTGGCGCACCAGATCCCTGGCCCGTTCCGAGGCCCGGACCACGTCGGACAGCGGTTTGCGCAGCGGATGTTTCCAGGGGATGTCGGCCAGGATCATTTCGGTGTTGAGCAGGATGGGCGTGAGGATATTGTTGAAATCGTGGGCCACGCCGCCGGCCAGCACGCCGATGGCCTCGAGCTTTTCCGCCTGGCGCAGGCGCTTTTCCAGGCCCATCTCGTAGGTCATGTCCCGCACCAGCATGATGTGGTTGACGATGGCCCCGTTGGTGTCGCGCACCGGGGAGACAAGCGCCTCGGCCACGCCCTCTTCGCCTTCCGGACGCCGCAGGGCCACCCGCCCCGACCAACGCAGCCCCAGCCCGAGCATCTTGCGCACCGATTCGCCCAGAAACGGCTCCAGCTGCTCGGCCATATCCGCCACGCCGCCTCCCTGCCGGCCGCCGCCGACAATCTGGGCAAAGGCCGGATTGGCATATTCCAGACGAAAATCCCGGCTGACGATGACCAGCCCCTCGGCGCTCTGGTCCACGGCCGAAACAAGCAGCATGCGCTCGTCCTCGGCCCGCTTGCGGTCGGTGATGTCCCGGGCCGCGCCCTCCACCCGGGCCAGCCGGCCGGCCCCGTCCAGCACGGCCCGGGCGTTGATGGACAGCCAGGCCATGCGGCCGTCGCGGCGCACCACCTGCATCTCGAAATCGAACACCCGGCCGCTTTGGGCCAGAACCCGGAGAAATTCCAGGCGGTCTTCCTGCCGGGCCTGGATGCGCTGGAAAAGGTCCCCTTGCTCCAGCAGCACCTCCCCGGCCGAAGCGTAGCCCAGAATGCGGGCCAGGGCCGGGTTGCAGGCGGCCATGGCCCCGGTCGGGTCGAACTGGAAGATGCCCTCGGCCGAATGTTCGAAGATGTCGCGATACTTGGCCTCGCTTTTGAGCAGTTCCTGCTCCATGCGCCAATACGCGGTGACGTCGCGCCCCATGGCCTGATATTCGCCGATCCGGCCGTTCTCGTCGAAAATGGCCCGCACCGTCCAGCTGATGCAGCGCTGGCTGCCGTCCGGCATGGTCAGCAGATGGCGGATGTCGCACACCGGCGAACGCGGATGCAACCGCTCCAACTGCCGGCGCAACCGCCGGGCCTCGGCTTCGGGCGCGCGGTCGAGAAACAGCCCCCCGGCCAACCGGTCGGCCGGCTCGTCCAGCAGCCTGGCCACGGCCTGGTTGACGAACACCCGGCGCAATTCCGGGTCAAGGCGCATGACCAGTTCGGTCTGGTCCTCCACGATGGCCTGATAGCGCCGCCGGCTTTCGCGCAATTCCAGTTCCGCCGTCTTGTGGCCCGTGACGTCGGTAAGCATGTCGCAAAGGCCCTGGTACCGTCCGGCCCGGAAAAAAGGGATGCGCGCCGCCAGAAAGGAACGCTGCCGGCCGCCCAAAACGAGTTGGACCTCTTCCTCATGGGACCGGCCCTCGTTCATGGCCCGGCGCACCCCCCGCTCGAACCGGGCAAAGGTCGCCTCGTCGATGAGGTCGGCCACCTTGCGGCCGACAAATTTCCGCCCCAGGCCGGCGTGCAGGCGCTCGAACACGCCGTTGACAAAGCGGATGCGCATCTCCCGGTCCACCACGAAGACGGCCGACGGCGCGGACTCCAGAATGGCGGTCAGGTCCTCGGCGCCCAGGCCGGCCGGTCCCGTATCGAAAACGCAGGCAATGCCGGCCGTCGCCCCCTGATCGCCGGCCAAAGGCACGCAGGCGGTCCGGAACGACGAAAACGGCTGTCCCGTTCCAAGCGGGCAGTCCGGGCAGGGCGCATCGCTCGCGTACAGCGCTTCGTGGCAGGGCCGCCCCGAAGCGCCGGACAGCCGGCTCCGGCCGGCGGCATTGGCCCGAAGCAGGCCCCGCCGGCCGTCCAGCACGGCCACGGCGAGGTCCAGCCCTTCGACCAGCGTCCGCGACGGCTCCCGGGAAAGCGCCGCCGCCCCTTCGACGGCAAGGGACGCGGCCAGCTCCAGCGGCGACGGGAGCGTCATGGCGCGCCCACCCTGCGGCGGGCCGCCTCTCGAAAAGCAGGAGCGCCCTGGCCCGGAACTCCCGGACACAGCCGCACCTGGCGGCAAAACCGTCTCCGTTTTGCCTTCGGCCCGTCCGGCCAGAAAAAATACGCTATGGCAAGCCCCTGCATCCGCGTTTTGCCCTTCATGCTTTTTTCGGGACACTAGTCCGCTGTCGTTGCAAAACGCAAGATGCGCCGTCCTGCGTCGCGAAAGTCGTCTGGCTTTTTACACCGAGCCGGATTAGACTCGCCCTGCCTGGGTATTTTGCCTTCTGGTCGTTTCACATGGAAAAAGTGCTCATCGTCGAAGACAGCAAAGTCTTTGCCCGCATCCTCATCCGCAAGATCGAGGACGAGCTCTTTTTCGACGCCTGCTGGGCCTCCAATTTCGAAGAAGCCCGCTATCTGCTCGACGAAAACCCCGACAACAACCGCTATTTCGTCGCCCTGCTCGACCTCCACCTGCCCGATTCCGACGACGGACGCATCGTGGACTACGTCATCTCCAAGGGCATCCCGGCCATTGTCTTTACCGGCGACGTGGAATCCGACATCCGCGACCGCATCTGGGCCAAAAAAGTCGTGGACTACGTGTCCAAGGAATCCCCCGACAGCCTGGACTACCTGTGCTCGCTGGTGCGGCGCGTGTCGCTCAACAAGTTCGTCGACATCCTGGTGGTCGACGACTCCCAGACCGTGCGCAACCACCTCGTGCGCCTGCTCTCGGCCCATGAATTCATCGTCCACGAGGCCGACGACGGGCCCCTGGCGCTCACGGTGCTCGAACGCCACCCCGAAATCAAAGTGGTCATCACCGACTACTTCATGCCCGCCATGGACGGCGTGGAACTGACCCGGCGCATCCGCCGGCTGCGCCGCAAGGACGAGGTGGCCGTCATCGGCATCTCGGCCTACGGCAACACCATCCTCTCGGCCCGCTTCATCAAGAACGGGGCCAACGACTTTCTCAACAAGCCCTTTTCCAGCGAGGAATTCTACTGCCGCGTCACCCAGAATCTGGACATGCTCGAACTCATCCAGAAACTGCGCGAGACCGCCATCCGCGATCCCCTGACCAGCCTGTACAACCGACGCCATTTCTTCGAGGCGGCCAAGACCCTCTACAGCCGCCTGCGGCGGGGCGAGGAAACCATGACCCTGGCCATGCTCGACATCGACCACTTCAAGAAGGTCAACGACACCTACGGCCACGGCGTGGGCGACGAAGTGCTGCGCCACGTGGCCTACGGCCTGGCCAACCGCTTCCGGGGCCACGACGTGGTGGCGCGCCTGGGCGGCGAGGAATTCTGCGTGCTGGCCCCGGGGCTGTCCGGCCCCCAGGCCATGGCCGTCTTCGACGATCTGCGAAACAGCATCGCCCGGTCCAAAGCCAAAGCCGGCAAAGCCTCCGTCGGCGTCACCATCAGCATCGGCATCTGCGACAAACCCCAGACCTCCCTCGACGCCATGCTCGCCGCCGCCGACGCCGCCCTCTACAAAGCCAAACGCACCGGCCGCAACAAGGTCGTCTGGGCGGATTGAGGGGGAGAAGGGAAAGCGAAAGCGAAGATGCCTCCGGCGGCCGGGGGGGATCATCCCCCCCGGACCCCCTGGATGGGTGGGGGTAAGGGGCGAGGCGGCGAGGGCGTCACCAGGAGAGGGGCGGCAATCCCATGAGCGAGCGAAAACGGGCTTCCAGGTCCCTGAAATAGGGCAGTGCGCCGGGATCGTCGTCCGCCGGGGCGAACAGCGCGAAATCCTTGTCCGATACCGGGCTGTACGGCCCGGGCTTGATCTCGAACACCGTCGTATCCGCAACCAGCGCAAACACCGTGTGCCACACCCCGGCCACCACATCCACGGCCAGCACCCCGCGCGCCCTGTCCAGCACCGCGCAATCCTCCGCCCCGAAACTCCCGTCGTCGCGAAAGGCGACAAAGCCCATGGCCCCGGTCAGAAGCACAAAGGCCTCGTCCTTGGGCGGCGTCAGGTGGCGGTGGGGCCGCACGTAGCTGCCCGGTTGCAGGGCGTTGATCATCCGGTGCAGGCTGGCCCCGTCGCTGGCGTGGAAGCGGTGGATCTCCCGCCGCCGGGGATTGGCCGCGGCGTCGCGGGCCTTCCGGGCCAGAAGCGCCGCATCCGCCACGGCGAACCGGTCATGGCCGGACTGGGTGGCCAGAAGCGAGATGCGGCGCAAAGGCATGGGCTGGTCCATATGCCGGCAGGCTAGCCGTGCAGCGGAATGCCGGCGGCCGTCAGACGCTGGTAGGCGGCCATGATCTGGCCCGACAGACACATGTCGCGCAGGATCAGGGCCGCAATCACGATCCAGTAGCCCCAGCAGCAGACCTTCTGCTCGGCGCCGGACGTCTGGCCGCGCTGCACGTGAAACAGATACAGGCTCACGCCGGCCACCGGCAACATCAGCCACCAGCGAATGGTGGCGGCCTCGAAAAACAGGAACAGCACAAACAGCGCGCCCAGGGCGACGGCCGCCCAGGTCATCGGGGAAAACGCGCTGCAGGCGCAGCCGCACTTTTGATCGGACATGACAGGCTCCTTTTAGGGTTTCCGCTGCTATAGCCGCGAAACTGCGCCGCTGTCCAGCCGGGCGCGAAATCCCGGCAACGCCCGCTCATATGCGTCGACCAGCGCCCCGGCCACGGCCCCAGGCGAATACGGCCCGGCCACGGCGGCCAGCCCCCCGTCTCCCAGACGCCGGGCCAGGGCCGGATCACCCAGGAGCCGCGACAGCGCCCCGGCCAGGGCCGGGGCATCCCCCGGCGGCACGACAAGGCCCGTCACGCCGTCCACGTTGACCCGGGACACGCCCGAACGCGGGATGGCCGTCGAAACCACCGGCTTGCCAAAGGCCATGGCCTCCAGCTGCACGATGCCGAACATCTCGGCCCGGGTCACGGACGGCAGGCAGAAAACGTCGCAGGCGGCAAACCAGTTGGAGAGTTCGCCCTCGGGGATGCGCCCGGCCAGCCGCACCCGGTCGGCCAGCCCCTCCCGGGCGATGCGGGCGCTCAAGTCGCCCAGAAGCGGCCCGCTGCCGCCGATGACCACCACGGCGTCCGGCGGCAGCAGTTCGGCCGCGCCGAGCAGCACGTCAAATCCCTTGTAGGCCACCAGCCGGCCCAGGGCGAAAACAATCCGCCGTCCCCCGAACCGGGCCCGGATGGCCGCCACCGCCGCCGCCCCGGCCTTGGCCGGCGAGGCCATGGAGGCGTCCACGCAAAACGGCGCGACAACGCCTTTGCCCACGATCGCCCCGGCCCGGTCCGAGGCTTCGAGATGCACCCGCGTCGGCCCGATGACCGCGTCGGCCCGGCGGCATATCCAGGTCTCGAGCGGCCGCACCGCCGCCCGCAGCACCCGCTTGCCGATGACGTCGCTATGCCAGTGCAAAACGATCGGAGCCCTGGGACGCGCCAGAAAAAGGGCCAACGCGGCCAGAGGATTGGGCATGTGGACATGGAGCAGATCGAACCGGGGGGCCATGGCCCGCACAAGCCCCACATAGGCCGGCGACAGCGGCTGGGAGGCGACGGCGGCCAGCACCGGGGCCCGGCGCACCGGCCAGGGCCCCCGGGCGTCTTCGGCCGCGTCGTAGTCCCCGCCGCCGTCGAAGCACAGCACCTCGCCCGAAACGCCAAGCCCGGCCAGGGCTTCGGCCGCCTGCCGGGCGGCCGTCTCCACCCCGCCGGTATCCGGCGGGTAGAACTTGCCAAGCTGCAATACCCTCATGACGCGCCGGCCAGCCCTTCCAGGGCCGCGATGACCGTGCGCCGCAGGTTTTCCACCCGGCGCAGCGTAAATTCGTTGATCGGATCGGCCGCGACGTTCTTGACCAGCCACAAGGCCCCAAGCGGCTTGCCGGTCTTGCCCAGAAGCGGCAGTTCCAGCTTCATCACCGTGGGCGAGCACAACAGTTCCCGCTCCTGGCCGGCCGCCTCCTCCCGACGCCAGCGGAACACCGGGGCTCCGGAACCGGCCTCCGGTCCGGGCAGCTCCGGGGCCAGCCGGCACGAGCCGGCCCCGGCCTCGGACAGCGTCATCTCGGCCAGATCGAAGCGCAGCACATCCAGGGCCTCGGTCATGCGCTCCCACAGCTCGGGCACGTCCCTGGCCTGGGAGATCTCGATCTGGTGGTGCAGGAACGTCCGCCGCCCCCGGGCAAAGCCGGCGTCATCGGACACGTCGCGCAGCCAGCCGAAAATCTTGTCCATGGCGAAGTAGCTGAAATAGCCGGCCTTCCGCACCAAAAGCACCAGCGCCGCCCCGACCACGACCAGAAACACCCCGGCCGGCGCATTGCGCAGGTTGACCAGCACCAAGGCCGACAGGGCCAGGAAGATGGTGATGCCGTAGAGAAACAGCACCACCTGCCGCTGGGACCAGCCGCGGCTTAAAAGCTTGTGATGCACATGCCGCCTGTCCGGCTCGAACATGTCCCGGCCGCGCAAAAAACGCCGCAACGGCGCGGTGATGGTGTCCAGAAGCGGCACGCCAAGGGCGATGACCGGCATCAGGATGGCGGCCCCGATCTGGCTTTTGACCGATCCCGACACCGACAGCGCCGCCAGCATGTAGCCCAGAAAATAGCTGCCGCCGTCGCCCAGAAACAGGCTCGCCGGGTTGAAGTTGTAGCGCAGAAAACCCAGCGTCGCCCCGGCCAGTACGGCGAAAAGCGCCGCCATATGCGCCTCGCCGCGCATGCCGGCCAGGACGGCCTGCACCGCGCAGGCGAAAAACACCACCCCCGCCGCCAGGCCGTCCAGGCCGTCGATGAGGTTGATGGCGTTTATGAGCAGCACGAACCAGAAGACCGTGACCACGTAGGAAAGCAGATCGAAATGGATGATGAAGTCGCCCGGCAACGAAAACGAGGCAATGCGCGCCCCGCCGTAGCAGGCCACGCAGGCGGCCACGATCTGCACCGCCAGCTTCACCTTGGGCGGCAGCGTCCACTTGTCGTCGGCAAAGCCCACCGCAAAAATCAGGCACGCGCCGTACAACACGTAGCGCATGGGCCGGTCGGCCAGATACCGGGCGGCCGCCTCGGGCAGCAGCGCCCCGGCCAGGGCCAGACAGGCGAAAAACGTCAGGAACAGCGCCAGCCCGCCGCTTCTGGGCATGGGCTTGACATGCACCGTGCGCGCCTCGGGAATGGCCAGTATGGCAAAGCGCACCCCGACCCAGCGGGCCACAGGGGTCAGCACCAGCGACAGGCCGAGCGCGGCCAGGAAAAGCAGGAAAACAGGCGTCATGGCGTCCATGACCCGGAGGTGAAGGCGCCGCCGGCCAGCACCCAGCCGAGCATGCCCCAGGTCAGGTTGGAGGCGGCAAACCCCTTGGCGGCGAACATCTTGGCCACAAACGGGGATCGGTGCCCCGTCATGCACACCACAACCACCGGCCGCGACGGATCGAGGCCAAGCGAGGCCGGATCGGCCGAAAGGGCGTCGGGCCGGCTGATGGCCCCGGGAATATGGAACAGGGCGAACTCGCCCCGGGTCCGCACATCCAGGAGCTGGGGCCTGGGCGATGCGCCAAGCATGTCCCGAAGCCGCCAGGGCGGCGTCTGGTCCACCCCGGCCGCCATCCAGGCCAGATCCCAGGCCACGAAGAACAGGACAAAAAAGACCAGCAGGGCCTTGAGCATACGCCTACTTCGCCAGGAACACGGCAACCACTGTGCCGGCCCCAAGCAGGACGGCCATCACGCCGTTTAGCGTGAAAAAGGCCACGTTGATCCGCGACAGGTCGTTTTCAGACAGCAGCCGGTGTTCGACAAGCAGCACCGCCGCACAGGCCGCCCAGGCCAGATAGTATATCCAGGACAGCCCGGCCGCATACCCGGCCAGCAGGAAAAACGCCGCCGCGTCCGCATGGGCGAAAGCCGCCAGATTGAGCGCCGTGCCCACGCCGAACTGCACCGGCATGGAGCGCAGTCCGTGCTCCCGGTCGAAATCCACGTCCTGGCAGGCGTAAAGCACGTCGAACCCGGCCACCCAGCAGGTCACGCCGCAGCCGAAAAGGATCGCCGGCAAGGCGAATTCCGGCTTCACCGCCAGCCAGCCGGCAACCGGAGCCAGCCCCAGCACCGAGCCCAGCGCGAAATGGCACAGCCACGTAAACCGCTTGGTCAGGCTGTAAAAACCGCCCCAGACCAAGGCAATGGGCGACAACAGCAGACACAGGGCATTGAGCCCCGCGCAGGCCGCCACAAACACCACGGCGCAGCCGGCCGTGAACACCCAGGCCTGCCGGATGCCCACCTCGCCCGTGACCAGCTCGCGCCCCTGGGTGCGCGGGTTGACCCGGTCATAGCGCACGTCGGCCAGCCGGTTGACGGCCATGGCGTAGGACCGCATGGCCACCATGGCCAGCGTCAGCAACACGAACGCCCGCCACCCCGGCCAGCCCCCGGCCGCCACAAACAACCCGACATAGGCAAACGGCAAGGCAAACACCGAATGCTCGATCTTCACCAGCCGGGAAAGCGCCCCGATCGACTGGACAGCAGACATGGCGAATATCTCCTTCAGGAGAAGGAGGAACCGGGGGAGGGAACCCCTTTTTGCAAAAAGGGGTTCCCTCCCCCGGACCCCCA
>Ga0209639_1001974_pt1 | contig 17724 bp, 12 predicted proteins | sample EPASupsiteHSE605_FD_187268 | JGI IMG/M metagenome (GOLD analysis project Ga0209639, IMG submission 187268) | Bioremediated contaminated groundwater from EPA Superfund site, New Mexico - Sample HSE6-05 (SPAdes) (version 2) | ecosystem: Environmental > Aquatic > Deep subsurface > Groundwater >...
CATTTTGTCTTGGTCGTCCTGTTTTTGCTGGTTCTTTACGATACTTATCAAGAATCTCAAATATTTTTTCCCATTGTTTTTCAGAAAGTTCCATATTCTTTCTCCTTTCTGAAAAATATTTTTGATTATTTTTATATGCTTTTCATTGCCCTTTTGTTTTGAGACCACTTCTAAGTATTTTTTATTACGTCCTTATTTACATGGATTATGCAGTAAATCGTCAAAACAATTGATATTCTTAATTTTTAGAAGAATAAAAAATTAAAAAATATTTGTAAAATCGAACCGCAAAAAGTTTTAATTCGCTCCATCAGAAAGCTTATTATACAAAATTATCAACTTATAAAACCGCTCACCCTTCGGGCTGGAAAACTTTTTGCTGTATTAGTCGCTCATAAGAGAGTCTAATAAACAGTTTTATAGCTCCAATTTTACCCAAACTTACACTCATATTGATGTTTTTATTATTAAAATTCAAAAAAAGAAGTGGATAAAAAGAAGAACTTATTTGTCAAATTGAAGTGGAAACAAAATAGTTGGCTGGAATAGGAGCATAAGTTTGGGTAAAATTTCCGCAAGAAAACTGTTTAAAGACTCTCTAATGAGCTTTGTGTTAGTTTGTGATTGTATTTTAGGTATACTGCATAATCCCTGTTATTTATGGCCATAATGATTATCTTATGATTAAAACCTCCTGTTTAACGACATTATTATTCAGGAGGTTTTCTTTATTTTTTCATTGATTTTTATATTCTTAAATTTCTGAAATCTACAGAAATTTATATAGTCACTATACAGTTGCTTGAGTTAATGATTTGTATTTTTCAGGATTCAATGTTACATATACAGCGTTAAATACACCGTCAATCTGTTTTATCTGTTCTAATAGTTCAGGTTTGACAAGGTCGTCAGTGTTGATAATCATTGTTGATTCACCGCCAACGGTCTTATCTTTTTTAGCTACCTGCATCATGCTGATATTAACATTATTGTCACCGAGAATTGCTGCAACTTTTGCGATCATACCAGGTTTATCCTGATGAGGTGTAATTAAAATATGTTCAGCGGCTTCAATACTGGTATTATAATCATCTATTTTGACGATTCTTGGTGTATTTTCTGCCACCATTGCTCCACTTACACTGTTAAACCCGTCTTCCGTTATTAATTTGACTGTAATAAGCCCAACATAATTGCAGGATGTATCGGCTTTTGAGTCTTCGACAATAATTCCCCTACTTTTAGCAATTATTGGCGCATTTACGTAGTTAACACCTTCCAGAGTACCTGATAAAATTCCTTTTAATATTGCTATTCTTAAAGGAGAAGAATCAAGCTGCGCAATGGAACCTTGTGTTACAATTTTTATTTTCTTTATAGCGCCTGTACTGATCTGTCTGGCCAGCATACCAAGATTTTCAGCAAGGTTCATGTACTGCTTAACCGGTTCAAGAAGTTCTTTCTTCAAAGAAGGAATATTAACCGCACTTCTTGCAGATTTGCCGGATAATACGTCTCTTATTTGTTCTGCAACATCAAAAGCAACGTTAACCTGTGCTTCTTCCGTACTTGCGCCAAGGTGCGGTGTCATAACTATATGACCTTTGCAGCTTAATAAAGGATTACTAGAATCGATTGGTTCTTTTTCGTAAACATCAATGGCCGCCGCTGCAACATGTCCTGAATCCAGAGCTTCTTTAAGAGCAGCTTCGTCTATAATTCCGCCTCTTGCACAATTTATAATCCTAACACCGGGTTTCATCCTGTTTAAAGTATTTTTATTGATTAAATACATGGTTTCTTTTGTTTTTGGGGCATGAATTGTTATAAAATCACATATAGGCCAGAATTCATCAAGACTTTTAATATATACAGCGCCTAATTCTTCAACTTTTTCCTTTGTTGTGAAAGGATCACAAACTGCAACTTTCATTCCTAAAGCTAAAGCTGTTTTTGCCACTCTTGAACCAATTTTTCCAAGCCCTATAATTCCAAGCGTTTTATTGAATACTTCCACGCCGGTAAATTTTGATCTTTCCCATTTACCGGACTTGGTTGACAGATCGGCTTCAGGAATAAATCTTGTCATAGCAAGCATCATTGCTATTGTATGTTCAGAAGCAGCTGTTGTATTACCTTCTGGTGAATTAACAACGATAATACCTTTTTGCGTTGCAGCTTCAAGATCAATATTATCAACGCCAACTCCGGCTCTACCGATGATTTTCATCTTATTGGCAGCTTCTATGATTGTTTTGGTAACTTTCGTCTGGCTTCTAACCATTAATGCATCGTATTCACCAATGATTTTAACCAGTTCTTCTTCCGGCATGGTTTCTTTATAGTGTACCTCAGCAACTGAAGACAAAATATCTCCTGCCGCTTTGTTAATTTTATCTGTGACAAGGACTTTAAACATCTTTTATCTCCTCGTAATTTTATAATTCTATAATAATTAAGCCTGCATCATTGTAGAAATAAGCGCAGCAGTTCCTACTCCGGGTTTTCCTTTATAACCAAGCTTTTGTAATGTCATTTCGAGCGCACCAACAGCAGCAATCATATCTCTTTCACTGGCAAAACCAAGATGTCCCATCCTGAATATCTTGCCCTTTACCTGTCCCTGACCGTCCGCAACTACAAGGTCAAAGTCATTTTTTAATGTTTTTCTGATATCTGCAACGCTTATTCCTTCCGGCGGAAGAATTGCTGTGATTGTGTTGCTTGCTATTGAATCATCTTCAACAAACAGCTTTAATCCCATTGCTCTTATTGCAGCTCTCATGCCTGTTGCAAGTCTGGCATGGCGAAGATATATATTATCAAGGCCTTCTTCCTTTAACATTTTAAGAGCTTCATTAAGTGCTACGATTAATGAAACAGCCGGTGTATAAGGAGTTGTATCTTTTTCAGCATTCTTTTTGTATGCATCAAAGTTAAAGTAGAATCCAGGATTTTTGCACTGTTCATGTACTTTCCATGCCTTTTTGCTGCAAGTCAGGAAAGCAAGTCCTGGAGGAATCATAAAGCCTTTCTGGCTTCCAGATACAACAACGTCAATGCCCCAGTTATCCATTTCAAGAGGAATAGCACCTATACTTGTTATTCCGTCCACGATAGAAATAGCTCCATGTGCCTGAATAATGTCATTTAATGCTTTAACATCATTTGTAACACCTGTAGATGTTTCATTATGCGTCATTGTAACAAATTTTATTTCCTTGTTTGTATCTGCATCAAGAATCCTTTTTAAATCAACGGGATCAATTGCTTTTCCCCATTCAACTTCAAGTTTTTCAACGATAGCGCCTTTTCCTGCTGCTATTTTTGCCCATCTTTCTCCAAAGTTTCCTATAATAAGGCAGAGAACTTTGTCTCCCGGGTTAACCAGATTATAGATAGCTGCTTCCATTGCGCCTGTACCGCTTGATGTATAGAGAAAAACATCTTCTTTTGTCTGGAAAATCCATTTTAAACCTTCAAAAACTTCTCTTAATATAGCGGAAAATTCAGGACTTCTGTGCCCTATAGGATGTTTAGCGAGAGCTAAAAGTACACTTTCAGGGACAGGCGTAGGACCTGGAATCATTAAAAACTGTTTATCTTTCATCGTGAACCTCTTTCAATTCTTCTGAATAATATTCAAACTCGTAATTACCTATTTTTACCAAATCACCATCTTTAATACCCGATTCTTCAAGCGCAGTAAATACGCCCATAGATTTAAGAATATTTTGCAGCCTGAATACAGCCGTTGTATTTCTTAAATCTGTTACAGAGACGAGCCTTTCGACTTTTCCACCGACGATCGAAAAACTCTTTTTGTCTTTGTAAATGATAAATCCGCTGTCATCATGATCATAAGCGATTTTGTCCTCCTCGATCTCAATATCAAAACTGGTTGCAGGAATTTCTTCTGTTTTTCTGATCAAATAATTGAGAAGATCCTGAATTCCCTGACCAGTAGCCGCAGAAATTACGAATACGTCTTTATTTGCCTTTTGAAAATGTTCTTTTATACTATTTACCTTATCTTCTTCAGCTGCATCAACTTTATTTAGTACTACAGCCTGAAAAATGTCTTTTAATTTGCCTCCATAGTTTTGGAGTTCTTGATTTATAATGTTATAATTTTTTATCGGGTCTTCTTCCGTCAAATCAAGCATATGGACAAGAAGTTTTGTTCTTTCAACATGCCTTAAAAATTCAAGCCCTAAACCTGCACCCATACTTGCCCCTTCAATCAGTCCCGGTATGTCTGCCACTACAAAACCATCGCCTTCAGGCTTTCTGACGACTCCTAAATTGGGGGTTAAAGTAGTGAACGGATAATCAGCAATCTTTGGCTTTGCAGCACTGAGTACGCTAATCAATGTTGATTTTCCGGCATTTGGAAGTCCAACAAGACCGACATCGGCTATTGTTTTAAGTTCCAGTTCTATATCTCTTTCAATACCGGGTTCTCCGGGCTCACAAAACTGGGGTGCCCTTTTTACAGAAGTTGCAAATCTGGCATTTCCTCTGCCACCCCTACCTCCTGATGCAATAAGAACTTTTTGTCCAGTTGTTACCAGATCGCCGATTATTTTCTTTGAACCAAAATCCCTAATTATGGTTCCGCATGGAACTTTAACATATATGTCACTGCCATTTTTGCCATGCATGTTTTTAGGCCCGCCATTTTCGCCATTGCCAGCTTCAAATTTTGATCTGTATTTAAAATCAAGCAGTGTAGACATGTTTTCATCGGCAATAATGTAGACATCTCCGCCTTTTCCACCATCACCACCGGCAGGTCCGCCTTTGGGAATAAATTTTTCTTTTCGCCATGCAACAGCACCATTTCCGCCAGCGCCGGATACTATCTTGATTTTTGCCTTATCTATAAACATATTGCCTCAAGGATTATATTTTTTATCTGTCTGTCACTGCTAAAAATGTGCTAATGTTCTGTTAGAGTCACTTTATAAAATATTACAAGTTTAGTATGTCTAGATGATATTATAAAAATAATAATATATCTATTCTGTTATACCACTCCCAAAATAAATTTGGAATTTTCAAAGTAAAATCAGATGTGGCGCAGAACGGGAGTGAAAGCAAGCCATAGCGGAAACGATGAGCTTTCGATTTGGCTTGTGTAACTTGTTTTAGTATAGTAGAATAATTTGGAGATGGTTTAGTGAAAAAGTTTTTAATAGTAAGTTTATTAGTGTGTTCAGTGACTTTAATATCCGGTTCAATAAAAAATTCTGAAAAATCCGAAAAAAAGGTTACTGTTCCTGTAAATACCAAACCGTTAACTGTTTCAATCAATCCTGCTCAAAATGTTAAACAGGGACAGACAATCTTTGTCAATATAAATTCTAAATATACGTTAAAAAATCCACATATAGTTTTTGATAACAATAAAATTAAGATTTTTAAAAACAAGAATAATACTTATGTTGGTTTAATAGGTCTTGATGCAATGGAAAAACCTGGCAATCACAAGATATTGATCTCTGATGATACAGGCAAACTATCTGAACGAAAGGTTATTAATGTAATTTCAGGAAAGTTTCCCGTTCAAAACATTGTGATTTCCGGCAGTAAAGGCGGACTTGAACCAACCAGATATGAACTTGCAAGAGTACAGCAAGCTAAATATACTTTATCTAATTTTAATTATTGGAATAATCCTGTCCAAACTATTCCACCATTTAACATGCCGACAAAAGGCTGTATAATATCTGTATATGGCTTAAATAGATACCATAACGGTGTTCCGACAGGTGATTTTCATAAAGGGCTTGATATCAAAGCACCACAGGGACAAAGAATAAACACAATAACCGCGGGAAAGGTTTTAATAGCAAGACAGTTCAGGCTTCATGGCGGTACTGTTGCAGTTGATCACGGTCAGGGAGTTGTCTCAATATATCTCCATATGTCAAAAATCAATGTAAAAGAAGGTCAAATGGTTAAAGCAAACCAGAAAATAGGAGAAGTAGGCTCAACAGGCTTTGCAACAGGACCACATCTTCATTGGGGATTATATATAAATGGCATTCCTGTTAATCCTGTAGATTTCTGGGTTAGGAAAGTTGACAAGTGTTCTTAACTTGCTATTGATGTATTATTTTTCTTATTAATTATTCTGGGAAATATTTTGAATCCAAAAAGTTTCTTGGATTATCCATGTCCTGCATGGCTTCCATTAGTCCGATTTTACCTGCTTCTTTCTTGAATTGGATTGATTTTATCTCAAGTAAAAACGACGTACAAATATTTGCGAGACAAAGTGCATAAAATTTGAGTTTATTTTTGCCCAGTCCTTTGCCACTTTTTAAGGCTTCTATAGATTCTAATCCTAAAATAACGAAAAATATTTTGGTAAAAGTAGACATTACAGAGCTAACCGAGTGCTTAATTATATCCATTGCGCACTCGGAATCGTCTGTATAACGCTGAGACATTTCATCCATTTTTTCAAACGCATAGAATGCTTTTTTCTGCAAATTAACCGCATCTTCTTTTTGTTTATCTGATATATTTACTTGTTTAAGCGCCACATGCAGCTTTTGTTCTTCTTTATATTGTGTTTTTAAATAGTTTTGATATTCTTCATAATCTTTTTTTAATCTGGTAATAGCTTTACAATCATCCTTAAATTTTGCAAAGAAGCCCTTTTGCTTTTCTTCTGGCTGTTTTGTATTTTCAACTTTTTTTCTCTGCTCCTCATCGTAAGTAATAAAATTTGCAGGATTATTGAGCAGTTCCTGTTTGGCTTTATACCTTCCGATTCTTGCTGCATCTTTTTTAAGCCTGATTATTGGTCCCATAGTAAAGATTATCAGTGCAACAGGAGTGGCAATAGGTACGGCTATTTTAGCAATTTCAGATTTAGCTGATCTTTTAGGAATAATTTTAGATTTTTCCAGCAGTCCAATGCTTTTCGATATAATACCCCCTACAGCAAAACCGCCGGCAATCACAAGTGCCATTAAAGAATCTACTGCCAATTCCATATTTACCATGTAATTTAATGAAGATATTTCTATTTTTTTTATTGTATTGAGTATATTCTCCTGATCTTTTTCGGCATTGCTTAAATCTTCAGACAATACATTTAAATCGTTAAACTGATTTCTTCTGTTCATTTCTTTTATTTTATTTTCAATTTTCCATCTTTCATAAACTTTTAGGTCTTTTGAAAGCTTCTCAGCGGTCTTTTTTGAATTTTTATAGTTTGTTATCGGATTTAAAGTATTTTTTAAAGGTTTTTGTTCTTCAATATCAGGCAGGGTTTTTGCTATTTTTTTAGCTTCCATAATTTGTTCGTCATCATAAATAACGAAATTTTTAGGATCTTTCAAGTCATTTTCTCTTGTCTGATAACGTGCAATTCTTGCTGCCTGCTTTTCACGGGTTGTTGCCCATATAGATACTGCTATATTAGAGAACAATTCCACAATAGTACCAGTAATAAGCATAAAAGGAGTTATTGATGGTGTAAATTTAATAGGAGTTATCCATTTAGGATTTTTCCTGCAATAAGGTATACTCTTGCCTATATAATGCCCTAAAATCATGCCGACACAACTACCGGCCATTATAACAAAATGAGTTACAGTACGAGTTAAGAGCGTTATATCTTCTGACTTGTCTATTGCGTGTTGATCCATAATATTTATGTTATCAATAACAGTTCTGCCATAGTGGCGGGCATTTTCAAGTTCTTCTGCTGCTGGCAGATAAATTTTCTGCAGTTCTTTATTCTGCAAATCCCTTTTTCCCTGCGAAATCTCCCATTTTTTATAGTTATCTTTATTGTTGTTGATCTGTTTTATGCTGTTTATGAATTCCATATATGGTTTTATCCAACTTTTTTATTTTTTCTAAACAGTTTATTTTATTATTAATATTTATTTTGAATTTTAAGACATTGTTTTCCATAACGTTAAAGTTATAAGAATAAAAAATTTTGACATATAAATTACAAATAATTAGACATTTTTTTATAAAATAGCTGATTTTATTCAGTTACAGATTTTAAATTTATTTTAATAATTCTTTAAAATGCTAATAATACAACTTATAGGCAAAAATTTAAATGCTTGACATGTAAACAGTTGAATGATAAACTATTTACATGAGAAGGATTCTCTATAACAACTTAAAAAAGCTGTTCAGTATTTGAAAAAGCAACAATACTTTTTAGTTTTTAAGGAAATATTATGCAGGAAATATTTTTAAAAACTCAAGATAACACTAAAATCGCACTAAATCACTACAGCTCTGGCAGAAATTGTGTAATTATTATTTGCCCTGGCTGGTATATGTGCAAAGATTCTAAGGTTTTCAAGGCTATTTCAGAAGATTTCTTCAAAAATTATGACGTGATAACTATGGATTTTCGTGGACACGGCAGAAGTTCAGGGTGTTATACTTTTTCAGCAAAAGAACCTGTTGATTTAAAAGCTGTAGTAAATTATGCAAAGACAAAATATACAAAAATAGGGTTAATCGGGTTTTCCCTTGGCGGAGCAACGGCTATAATTCATACAGCAAAGTACAAAGATATAGATTACCTTATAGCAGTAAGTGCTCCCTGTGATTTTTACAAGATTGAAAACAGGTGGTTCAAGAAAGAAGCATTTATACCGACAATCAGGAAGTTTGAACTGTGGAGAGCACGTGGTGTTAGACCAGGAAATCCATTATTAAAAAAAGTTAAGCCTGTTGACGTTGTCCAGAATATTGTACCTATACCGGTTTTGTTCCTTGCAGGCGAAAAAGATCCTACAATATACCCATGGCATGCTCAAGAATTGTATAATAAAGCCTGTGGCATAAAGTCAATAAATATTTTTCAAAATAATTATCATGCCGAAGATCTTTATTTAAGTTCACGGGAAAAGTTTATGAACTGTTGCTATGAGTGGTTTTCGAATATAAAGGAAGCTGGAGAATGCAAAAGACATTAAAAATACTTGCAGTATTTGAAGATAAAGAATTTTTTAAACTGTGGATAGGGCAAATATTTTCTTATCTGGGTGATGCAATTATTCAGATTGCACTTATGGCGTGGGTAATGACTTTTGTCACAAAAGCTGGTCCTGAAATGGCTAAAATTCTTTTCTTTTTTATGCTGCCTTCTTTCTTTTTAAGCCCTGTTGCAGGTATAATTTCTGACAGATTTTCAAGAAAGTCAGTTATGCTTGTCAGTCTTTTGTACAGAACTGTTCTGGTATTTTTAATTCCTTGTCTCATATTTAAAAACAGCTTAATTTCAGACCATAATATGGCAGTAATTTTAGTTTATACATTTTCCTTTCTTCTTGGCACCGGTTCTGCATTCTTTTATCCGGCAAAACAAAGTGCTATACCAAATCTGGTAAAATCAGAAAATCTTCAGTTTGCAAATGCGCTTAATGCTGGTACAGCAACAATAGCAATACTTCTGGGTGCTGTTATTACAGGCATGTATATTAATAAAATCGGACTAGCTAATAGTCTTTTTATAAACGGATTTATTTACATTCTGTCTGTTTTATTTATTGCCTGTATTAATTGGGGCAAAAAAGCATATTCAGTATACGCACCAAATTGTGATTATAAGGCAGTATCTACAGATTTAAAATTCACTTTATCATACTTAAAACAACACAGAAAAACATTGAGAATTATCCTACTTTCTGTTGTTCTTGCTCTAATAACAGCATCATTCTTTAATTCATTAAATGCGCTTGCAACTGACTATTTTAAAATAGGTATTTCCGGCATAAGCAGGTTAAAAGCTATGCTTGGTGTTGGAATGATTGCAGGAACGCTGATAACTTTATACTTAAGCAAATATTTAAGACTCCCGTATCTTCTTGCCTGTTCATTTATTGCAGTATTTTTAACGACAGGAACAGCACAGATAGTTAAAACATATGATATGGCCTGGTGTTGGCTTGTCGTAATCGGTATTGCAAACTCAATAATAGTAATAACTCTTGATACTATTCTTCAAAAAGTTACACCTGACAGATTAAGGGGTAAAATATTCGGTTTCAGATCAACAGTGACAACAGGAATGTTTCTTTTAACAACCTGGAGTGTTTCTGAAATTCTTATGATTACTTCTCCTATAACTGTTTTTAAAATGACAGCAGCATCAAGTTTTACTGTTGCTCTACTAATATTGCTTTTTGATAAAGAATTCTGTTATTTTCTCATTCGCCATACGGTCGGTAATATTGTTAGAGCCTTATTCTTCATACACATAGAAGGCAGAGAATACATTCAGACCAGTGACAAAATGATTCTTGCAGGAAATCATACAGGCTGGCTGGATACATTAATACTTCAAGTTGCCTGCAAAAGACCGATCTGGTTTGTTACAGGTCCATTTGCCTTTAATATTCCGGTTATCAGACATCTGCTCAGATTTTTTAATATTATCCCTTTGCAGTATGGAAAAGGAATAGAAGCAGTACAGAATGCAGTAAACATACTCAATAAAGGTGAAGTTGTCTGTATATTCCCTGAAGGTAAGTTAACAACAGATGGAAACCTGAATAAATTCAATAAAGGTGTTGCTTACATGCATAAAGGCAGTAAGGCACCGATAGTTCCATTTGTTATCCATGGCGGCTTTGAAGCCTGGAAATACAATAAAAAACTTCCTACATTCAGAAAAGTAGTTATACAGTTCGGCCAGCCGGTTTATAATTTTGAGGCAGAAAATAAAGATATAGTTGATGATCTTAAAAAAAGAGTTCAGTTTATAAAGGATTCACTGGACCGCAGGGAAAAATCAAAGTTTGATATGAACTATTATGACAATGTACTTGGTCTAATGCAGCTTAAATCAGACGTTCATGGTGCTGTTAAAGCACTATCTTTGAAAGAAAAAGATGGATGGAAAGAACTGAGTTACATAGAACTTTCAAGACAGGCAAAGAACTTTGCAAATTATTTGATTCAAAATGGAATACAAAGAGAAGACAGAATTGCTATCCTGTCAGAATCAAGGCCAGAATGGGGAATTGCATTGTTTGCTTCTATCCAGACAGGTGCTATTACTGTTCCACTTGATGTAAAATTGACTATACCAGAGTTAACATCAATTTTATCAGACTGTCTGCCGAGAGTGATCTGTGTTTCAACTCATTATCTGCAGACAGCAAAAGAATTAAAATCTTTAATCCCTTCAATTGAAGAGATTTATATAATAGAAAATGTAAAAGAACAGGAGTATCCTTCAGTATATGAACTTAAAGGACCTGAAGGTGATATGGGCAGAAATCGTGATCTTCATGAAACTGCTCTTATTGTTTATACTTCAGGTACAACCGGCAATCCAAAAGGAGTTATGATAACTTTTGGGAACATAATCGCCCAATTAAAAGATTATGAACATATTTTTAAGATCAATTCAAATGATTCACTTGTATCAATTCTTCCGTTAAATCATCTTCTGGAATTAAATGTAGGATTTTTGGGTATGCTCCACATGGGAGCTCAGGTTTCTTACTCAAAAAGCCTGAATCCAAAGGAAATTGGCAAAATCATGAAGGAAAGACAGGTTACTTACATGATTGTAGTACCTCTCTTTGTGAAAATGCTAAAAACAAGTGTAGAAAAAGAAATACAAAAAACAAGCAAATCTGCACAGAATACATTTGGAATTATGTATAAAATTGCAAAATATCTTCCGCTTTCAGCCAGAAGAATTTTATTCAGGCAGATTATAGAACAGTTTGGCGGTAAGTTAAAGGGATTTGTCAGCGGCGGAGCTCCTCTTGATTCTGAGGTAGGAGAATTCTTTGAAAGAATAGGGATACCGGTTTATCAGGGATATGGCTTAACTGAAACAAGCCCTTCTTTAACTATAAATTCCCCAAATAACAGTCGTACAGGTTCAGTCGGTAAAATTTTACCGTCAGTAATGGTAAAACTGTCTGAAGAAGGAGAAATCCTTGCAAAAGGACCCAATGTAATGAAAGGTTATTACAACAAACCGGAAATGACCAGAGACGTTATTGATGAAGAAGGATGGTTCCATACCGGTGATATTGGAGAATTTGATAAGGATGGCTATCTGTATATCACTGGCAGAATCAAGAATATGATAGTACTTGGCGGCGGTAAAAAGATCTTTCCCGAAGAAGTTGAAGCCGTTCTGGAAAAAAGCCCGATGGTAAAAGAATTATGTGTTATGAGCGTAAAAATTCAGGGAGGCTCAAAAGACGGAACAGAAGAAGTCTGTGCTGTAGTTGTACCATCTGACGATATGCAAAAAAAATATACAGATGATCCAAAATCATTGGAAAAAGAAATTACAAACGAAATAAACACTCTGGCAAAAGCCGGCCTTGCTCCATATAAATGCCCAACTGTAGTGGCAATTCATGCAGACGAACTGCCCAAGACCGCTACAAGAAAAGTCAAAAGGAAACTGGTTCAGGAGTGGTATTACAATCAATATACAACTGTTAGTTTATAAAGGAGGAATTTATCAGTCATTTTTTAGAAAAACTGGCTGATAAGGCAAATAAAACAATGATACAAGATAATCAGGAAAATAAAAATATATCTCAAAGGTTTTTTCTGAAGCCTTTGAAGATTGCTGCATTCTTGATATTTATATTTATTGTTTATATAGCAGGTTTTATTATGTTTGCTGGTGAAATTTATCATTTATTCAAAGAACATGAAAAGCCTAAAATACCTGTAAATAAAACTATAAGACATATTTCAGATTCGCCTTATGCGGAAAAACTTTTTTATGTTTATATGGAAAATTTACAGAAAAAAATTAAAGCTAACTGGTATCCTGTCAAAGACTACGGTAACAAAAGAATTGTAGTTATGTTTAAAGTGGACAGAAACGGAAAACTCTTAAACTTGAAGATTCTAAAATCATCAAATAATCAAAAACAGGATAAAATTGCACTGGAAGCAGTGAAAAAGTCGGCACCATTTGACCCGTTACCTGCCAAATATAAAGAAAAAGATGTTGATATCCAGTTTACTTTTGACTATAAACCTGCATCAATCAAGAATATATATGAAAGAGGAAAAAATGAGCAACAACTATGATAATGATTACTGTAAGGAATGCGGAACACCCTTGTTGTACCCTGACAGACCTTGTCCAAAATGCAATACATCTCAAGATGCTTATGGTACAACGAAATTATCTGATAAAAGTTTATTAGATTATTATTCAGGGTTAACATTTAATTTTAGTTTTAATAAAGCTTACACGGATCTAACTGCTGATAAAAAATATATATGGGAACTGCTCTCTCTTGTGCTTGTATTTTTTGTAATTGATATAATGGGAATTTTATTTAAATCGAAAGGAACTTCCAGTATTGGCAGTATTTTGGTATCAGGTTATATGTGCTTAATGGCAAATAATATATTGCATAGTAGAGAACCTGTGCTGACAAATATTTTTGCTACAAAAGAAAAAGGGAGAAATATATTTTGGGTAGGTTTCAAACAAAACATGGCTCAATTAGCATATTTTATAATTCTATTTATAGCGGGATTTTTTATAGTTCAGTTTTTATCAGGTAACTATGGAATTAAACTGCTAGAAGGCTCTATTATAGCTGCTTTTATTTTGTTGCCATTAATTGTATTTTCTTTGTTTGCTTCGTTTATTCTCTTTATCGAAAATCTCAGTTTTAAAGAGAGTTTCAATATACTTAAAGCGGCTAAATCTTTTAAATATGCATGGAAAGGATATTTACTTTCAGGAGCTTTAACCATTTTGAATTTGGTTGGAGTGTCGATTATAGTTACAACTTTAGGAAAAGTTTTCAGTAATGTTATTATCAGCCAGGTTTTAAATTTATTTATGTATTCTTGCATAATTATATGCTGTTATTTTACTTCTCATTTTATTACGCAGTCCTATAAATATGCCCTTTTAAAAATGTCTGAATAATTGAAATGAGGTTTTATTATGAGTTCATCTTATAAATCAAGCAAAATAGAATTGTTAATGGCTAAATTTTCCAATTTAGCTTACAAAAATATTCGAAAATTTAAGGATGGAACTTCTTTATTTAAAAACAGAGAATTGCAGGACTGGAAATATGTACAGCTTAAAGACGCTCATATAGATATGAAAAATAAGGCATTCCTTGCAGTAAACAATAAGTCACAGGAAATAGTAATTGTCTTTAAAGGGTCAGAACCTTTGCCTTCGTTTGATCTTGAAAATATAGTTAATGACTGGTGGATAGCAGATTTAAATCTGGTTGTCGGTGTTATTCCCAAACAATTTTATGATTCTTTGGATTTTTTAAATACGGTTAAAAAGTATATTGACCAAAATGGTTTTAAAGATAATTATAAAGTGTATATGACAGGACACTCGCTTGGTGGATCGGTTGTACAGTTATTATGCAGTTTTGAAGAAAATAGTTTTATAAATGGTTATACTTATAATGCTTATGGAGTCAAGCACTTACTCAAGACTCTTGAGAATAAAGGCGTTAATATTAATCAGAATTTTTCAAATATAAATAATTTCTCGGTTAGCGCTGATTTGGTTTCTAATCAAAATGAACATATAGGTAATATTTATGTTGTTAAGTACAATAAAAATTTTGTTCAGACTTTAGTTGCCATTGTTTTTGAACTGCCCAAAGTATTGGTTGATATACCCTATAAAATAAAGAAATCAATAAAATATTACTTAAATTGTGTAAAATGGACATTTATTAAAATAAACGGTCATCTTATGAACAATTTTATAAGCGAATTTAATTATGAAAAATATAATAATAATTTAAGGAGATAAATATATGTGTGCTTTAGCCTGGTCAATATTGATTGTAATCGGATTTGTCTGGTTTATTAGCAAATTTGATAAACCTTCTGATTCAAAATCCTCGTATGATCTTATTATCGATATTAAAACACTAAAACAGGAATTCAAAAAAGAGATCAGTGCCTTAAAAGAAAGAATTTCTCAACTGGAAGCTGAAATAAGATTATTGAAAGGTGATTCAGGAGAAGTTACCTCTAAAGAACCTGTTATTACAGAAATTGCTGAAGTTGCTGATATTGTTGAATCACAAATACCGGATACAGAAAGCACAAGCAGCAAGATTTCTGGCATAGATAATGAACTGGCCGAAACACAAAAAGACTTTAGTGAAATTTATCACCATACTGTAGAAAGTACAAAAGCTGAAATAATAGAGACGGAAGAAAAAACAGTACCTGAAGAATGTAAACCTGTTAAGCAGGAAAAATCGCCTGCACCTAAAATTGACTTTGAATCATTTATTGCAGGTAATATACTTAATAAAATAGGTGCATTAGCTTTAATAATAGGTATGGGCTTTTTCCTCAAATATGCGTTTGACCAGAACTGGATTAGTCCTGCTGTTCAAGTTTTAGTAGGGATTCTTGTTTCTTTTAGCCTTATTTTTGGAGCTTCTCATTTTAATAAAAAAGAAGATTTTAAAATATTTTCTCAGGGGCTGGCAGGAGCTGGTATTGCTATTCTATACCTGTCAATTTTTGCGGCATACAGTTTTTATAATCTGATTGACTATCCTGTAGCTATAATTTCTTTGTCTTTAGCTACTGCTTTGGCATTTTTCCAGGCGTTAAAATATGATTCAATTGCAGTTGCCATGCTTGGACTTGTCGGCGGATTTTTGACACCGTTTATCCTCGATTCTGGCAGCAAGAACATAACAGGTGTATTAATTTATTTGATATTCCTTAATAGTTGGATAATAGCACTTTTATATAAAAAAGATCACTGGAGACCTGTTGAAATTACAAGCATTCTTGTATCTTATGTAACATATTTTTCTTTTAATCCAGGTTATTCTAATATGTCATTAGTAATAGGGATACTTATAACTGTAATTTGGTTATTATTTTTCGGACTTGACATATCAAGAGCGGCAAGAAGGCTAAATGAATACACCGTTTCAAGGTTTATATCCAATTCTTTGAATATTTTATTTTATTATTTTGCTATTGAAGTATTAATAAATAGTAGAGAATCAAATATACTTGGCCTTATAAGCCTGTTAATTGCCGCTATTTATCTGCTTGTTGTATTAATAGCCAATAAAAAATGGCATGTATGTGAACAGTTTAATAAGCAAAATCTACTCACATCAATAATATTACTGATATTTTCAACAGGCATTCTATTTGATGGTTTTACCAAAATAATATTCTGGGCATTGGAATCTCTTATAGTGTTGTGGTACGGAATAAAATATGATAAAGTTTATCTCTGGAAATCATCAATCTGGTTATTAACATTTTCCAGTATATGTTTACTCTTTAATAATCAGGCCTTAAGTTACACTCCATTAAACAACTTTATACCTGTACTTAATTTCAGGACTTTTACTTTCGTAATAATTTCAGGAATAACCATTTTAAGTATTAAGATCTTAGACAAAGTTAAAAATGAAGATATTAAATGGGCACAATCATTGTTAAACTGTTCCTGGTGTACCTTATTATTTATTTTATTTACAGTAGAAATCAACGATTTTATGACAAAGCTAACACTTAATGCAGGTAATGATGTTATAAACCAGATTAACTTTAATAAATCTATGATTCACGTTATTGTCTGGATTATGTATTCAGTACAATTAATAAAATACGGCCTCAAGAAGACCGTTATGTCACTGGTATATTGCGGTTTTATATGTATGCTTATAGCAATAGTACACTTGCTTTGTACCGGTTATTCATACATACCTCTGGAAAGATTTATCCCTGTTTTAAACTTGCGCTTTTTGGCATTTCTTTTGGTTATTGCAGGTATTTTATTTGTGTCAAATATTCTGAAAAATTATCAGGACAAGTATACATGGAGTAAAACATTACAGAAAATTCTGACATATTCGTGGTGCATAATATTTTTTATTTTATTAAATTGCGAAATCAACGATTTCTTTGCTCAAAAGATGTATTTAAGTGCTTCACTTCTTCAAAGTGTAGTTTTATTTAATAAAAATATGCTTATGGGTATTATTTGGACATTATTTTCTTTACCTTTAATAAAAACAGGACTGAAAAATAATGATAAACCTCTGGTTTTATTCGGAGGCGGCTTGATATCACTTACTTTATTTGTTGAACTTTTTAAAGGCTATGCCTATATACCCGCCGAAAATTTTGTATTTTTGCTCAATAACCGGATGTTTTCATTTGCAGTCCTGATTGGAGGTCTATATTTAGTAACTAAATGGTTAAAAAAACTCTATAAAGATAGTCCTGATATAGTAAGTGTGGTAAAAATAATACAGGTTTCTTTGAGTCTGCTTATATTCTATGTTTTAACAATCGAAATAAAAGACATGTTTGCAAAGGAAATAATTTTATCGGGTTCCGGCGATATAAGTATGTTAAATAACATTAAACAGCTAACTTATTCTGGAATCTGGCTTATATATTCAATTTTTCTGATGGTTTGGGGCATACTTAAGAAAATTAAGGTTGTTAGATATGTCTCATTTGGAATTCTTGGTCTAACTATCCTAAAAATATTCATTATAGACCTTTCTTTCCTTAATCAGCTCTATAGAATAATTTCATTTATCGGACTTGGGGTAATAACTGAATTTAACACATTGCGAAAACCTCATTCATTATTGACTTATCAATAACCATATCGCCAGAAAAGAATAAATTAGCTACTTTATATATAGAACAATCTCTAACCGTTTCAAATATTGAATAGGC
>Ga0209639_1001980_pt1 | contig 17660 bp, 15 predicted proteins | sample EPASupsiteHSE605_FD_187268 | JGI IMG/M metagenome (GOLD analysis project Ga0209639, IMG submission 187268) | Bioremediated contaminated groundwater from EPA Superfund site, New Mexico - Sample HSE6-05 (SPAdes) (version 2) | ecosystem: Environmental > Aquatic > Deep subsurface > Groundwater >...
TGAGGTCTTAACGGAAATGGCAGACGGCAACTTGAATGTTGAAATAGAAAAAGATTACCGAGGGGATTTCGCCCCCATTAAAAACTCCTTAAACAATATTATTGCTTCGTTAAATGAAGTATTAAGTGATATGAATAACGCTTCGGGACAAGTTGCTGCTGGGGCTAGACAGGTTTCCGATTCAGCTCAAGCACTCTCTCAGGGATCAACCGAACAAGCAAGTTCCATTGAAGAACTTACCGCCTCTATGGAAGAAATCTCGACTCAGACCAAACTAAATGCCACTAACGCAACTCAGGCTAATGAGTTGGCTATGGCAGCCAAGGAAGGCGCTATTAAAGGAAATGAGCAAATGCAGGGTATGCTCAAGGCCATGGATGATATTAATGAATCCTCCGGAAACATTTCCAAGATTATTAAAGTCATTGACGAAATTGCCTTCCAAACTAACATCTTAGCCCTGAATGCGGCGGTTGAAGCTGCACGAGCAGGTCAACACGGCAAAGGTTTTGCGGTGGTTGCAGAAGAAGTACGTAATCTAGCGGCCAGAAGTGCTAACGCTGCGAAAGAAACGACTGCGCTCATTGAGGGTTCAATAAAGAAGGTCGAAGGCGGTACGAAAATTGCTAGTGAAACGGCAGCGGCACTCAATCAAATCGTTGAAGGAGTCACAAAAGCTACTAACTTAGTTGGAGAAATTGCGACGGCCTCCAATGAACAAGCTTTAGGAATTAATCAAGTGAATCAAGGAATCTTGCAAGTTTCAGATGTCGTGCAGACGAATTCCGCTACTTCAGAAGAAAGTGCTGCAGCCAGTGAGGAATTATCAAGTCAAGCAGAATTGTTAAGAGAACAGGTCAGTCGGTTTAAACTTAAGAAAAACACAGGGTCGTCTTATAAAGGGTTTGAGGATCTGAACCCTGAGGTTCTACGGATGCTTGAAGATATGTCCCAAAAGAAAAAGTCGAGCATAGGTTCCATAAACCATGGGTATGCTCAGGCTGCAGCAACAAGCAATAAGGGGAAAATCTCCTTAAGCGACCGAGAATTTGGAAAATATTAAAAATATGCTACTGGGAGAGCCGTAAGGCTCTCCTAAACTCAAAGCATAACAACGTATAACAAAAGCTTTAACGAGGGAGGTGAACAAATGTTGAAAATTACAGATAAGGAATTTAAGCAACTAGCGGATTATATTAAAGCGAATTACGGCATCTATCTCAAGGATCAGAAACAAGCGTTAGTGAGTGGAAGACTGAGCAATGTCTTATTAGAAAAAAACATTGCCAGTTTTGCTGAATATTTCAACTATATAGTAGCTGATAAAACAGGGGATGCAGTCGTCACCCTCATAGAAAAAATAACGACAAATCATACATTCTTTATGCGTGAAGGGGATCATTTTAAATTTTTTAAGGAAAAGGTACTTCCACAGTGGGCCGGTGATTCTAAGACTAAAGATCTCAGAATCTGGAGCGCCGGATGTTCAAGTGGAGAAGAGCCTTACACGTTAGCGATGATTATCGATGAATTCTTTGGTATGAATAAAAAATGGTGGGATACTAAAATTTTGGCAACGGATATTTCAAGCAAAGTCTTAGAGATCGCCCTCGAAGGAGTTTATACTAATGAGCGGATAGCGACTATTCCTGCTTCTTGGAAGCTTAATTACTTCGAAAAATTAGAAAAAGAAAAATCGGTCCTAATCTCAAAGATTAGGAATGAAGTGATATATCGAAAGTTTAATCTCATGGACAAAACGTTTCCATTTAAAAAGAAATTCCATGTAATCTTTTGCCGGAATGTGATGATTTATTTTGACAACAAAACTAAAATTGATTTAGTTAAGAAGTTCTATGATTTAACCGAGCCGGGGGGATATTTGTTTATTGGACATTCGGAATCACTGAATCGAAACGAGACGGAGTATAAGTACGTCCTGCCTGCCGTCTACAGAAAGGAACTTTAAGCATGAGAAAAATAAAAGTGCTGATTGTCGATGATTCTTTGATTTTCCGTGAAGTGTTAGCGAGGGGGATTTCTACTGATCCGTACATTGAGGTCGTAGCCAAAGCCGTTGATCCCTTCGATGCTAGGGACAAAATCCTAGAATATTCACCGGATGTAATGACTTGTGATATTGAAATGCCGAAAATGAATGGGATCGAATTTATTAAGAGACTTTTACCCCAATACCCGTTACCCGTTGTTGTTGTCAGCTCTGTAAGTGTGGCTGTCTTTGAGGCGATGAAAGCTGGTGCAGTGGATTTTGTGACTAAGCCTAATGTACAATCAGTTAAAGACGTTGAGGGGTTTATTTATGAATTAATTAGAAAGATAAAAATAGCCGCTAATGCCAAGATTCCAAAATTCGCAGGGCAGAGCATAACGAATGTAGTGGAGGAAGGAACTTCAGTGGAAGGGAGAATCATTGCTATTGGAGCCTCGACCGGAGGAACGGAGGCCGTTTTCAATATCTTGAAAGTGTTACCTTCTCAAATACCGGGTATTGTAGTAACCCAACATATTCCCCCGGTCTTTTCCAAGATGTTTGCAGACAGACTTAATGACTCGACTCAGTTAAGGGTTAAGGAGGCTAAGACGGGGGATTATGTGGATCAAGGAAGTGTACTGATTGCCCCGGGTGGACAGCACATGCGGCTCAAGAAGGTCGGGGAACGTTACAGAGTGGAGTGCTTCGAGGGTGAGAAGGTGAATGGGCACTGCCCATCAATTGATGTTCTCTTTGAGTCTGTGGCTAAAGAAGTAGGTGAGGGTGCAATTGGGGTTATTCTCACGGGGATGGGGTATGACGGGGCAAAAGGGCTGCTCGCCATGAGAAGAAAGGGCGCCAGAACATTAGGACAGGATCAAAAATCGTCCGTAGTGTACGGTATGCCCAAAGTTGCCTTTGAAATTGGAGCGGTGGAAAGACAGATTCCTCTTGAAACTATGGCCCAAGCCCTAGTAACCTTATTAAGGAGAGAAAATGGATAAAATCATTGGCATTGGTGAATATGCCATCTCGAGTAACTCGGAAGATTTTATCAAGACGTTTGCACTTTCTTCCTGTGTTGCGGTGACAGTTTATAATCCGTTTATTCATCTCGCAGGGATGATTCATATCGCACTACCGAATCCCGCCGATCTAGAGGAGGCTCAGCGTCGACCAGGCTACTATGCTACTTCGGGCATACCCATCTTAATTCATAAAATTTGCCGGGAATACGGAAGTCAGCGCAACGATCTGCAAATCAAGTTATTTGGTGGTGCAGTCTCGTTAAGAATAGATGACTATTTTAAGATAGGGCCAAAGAATATCAAGGCTGTTCGAGCGACTCTCTCCAGTATGGACTTGAAGATTGCGGAGGCTCAGATCGGTGGCGTTATCAGTCGAAGTATAACAATGAGCGTTCTAACGGGGAAAATTGAGATTACTGCTCTTCCTATTAACTTTTAAGGGGGTGTGGGGATGGCTATAAACAATGAGAACACCGAGGTTGATAATTTCGAAGTAATTTTTAACTCTAGTCCCATAGGGATGTTCGTAATCAATGAATACTCCTTAATAGATAAAATTAATAAGTCCGCGTTGGAATTTTTTGATTTAAATCGAGAGGATGCTCTTGGAAATCGTTTCGGTAACGAGATTCATTGTCAAGGGAGTTTTGAAAATCTCCAGGGCTGTGGGTTTGGACTACAATGTCAAACTTGCAAGATGCGCTTAGCTGTAGATTTAGCCTTTGAAACAGGACAAACCACAACACAGCTTGAATATCAGTTATTAACCCATAAAGGAACGGAAAATAAAAAATATTGGTTTCGGGCAAGTATCGCTCCGGTCATGATCAGTGGCAAACGCAATGTGGTCGTATCGTTAGATGATATCTCCGAGCGAAAGAAAGCGGAAAAAGAATTACTGAATAGCGAGGAAAAACAAAGACGTTTGTATGAACGATATCGCTCGTTGATTATGAATATGCCGGATAGCTTTGCTTATAACAGGGTCATCTATGATAAAACGGGAACGCCGATAGATTATGAAATTATTGAGATTAATGAAGCCTATGAAAAAATATTTAGCATATCTCGCGAGGAGATTATTGGTAAGAAGTATTCGGAAATTTTTACCGGCGACGATCCTGAAATCTTTAAACAAAGAGTATTAGAATACGGAGAAATGGTTTCAACAGGCACTGAGCTCGTTTTGCCGATATACTACTCCGAGTGGAGCGAACGCTGGTTTTCTGTGAAACTATATAGTCCCGAGCCCGGCTTTTTCGTCTCCCTCATAACGGATATGACTGAGCGCATAAATGTGGAAAATGAACTTAATCTAGCTAAAGATAAAGCTGAGGCTGCGAATCAAGCGAAAAGTGAATTCCTTGCGAATATGAGTCATGAAATCCGCACCCCTATTAATGGAATGGTGGGGATGATTGATTTAACCCTTTTAACGGATATTAGCCGTGAACAGCGGGGAAACTTAGAGATTGCTAAAGACTGCGCTGATTCTTTGCTGAAAATTATTAATGATATCTTAGATTTTTCTAAAATAGAAGCCGGTAAATTAGTGATAGAAACAATAGGGTTTAACATTCGGGAACTGTTGGATTTAACTATCAAAGCGCATCTGCCATTAGCTATGAAAAAGAAATTGAAATTAAATTGCGTCTGTTCCACTTCCTTACCACAAGCCTTGCAAGGAGACCCCAACAGGTTAAAGCAGATTCTAAATAATTTGTTAAATAACGCTCTAAAATTCACGGAACAAGGAGGGGTTACTCTTTCGGCTGAGGAATTGGCTATGACAGATGAAGCAATCGAGGTGAAGTTCACGATTACCGATTCGGGCATTGGCATATCAGAGCAAGAACAAGCGAAGCTTTTTAGAAACTTTAGTCAAGTGGATGGTTCAATCACGAGAAAATATGGTGGAACGGGTTTGGGCCTGGCGATTTCTAAGCAACTTGTTCAGATGATGGGTGGAGCAATAACGGTTGAAAGCCAAAAGGGAAAAGGGAGTACGTTTAGCTTTAGTCTAAAGTTCATGCTATCCGAAGATCTGAGCTATCCGACTCAAGTTACCTTCAACCCTATCCATACTATGAAACCCTTGAGAATTCTCATTGTCGAAGATGATAAGGTCAATTTAATGGTCTTGGCCTTAATGCTCAAAGAAAAAGGTCATTTCATCGAATCAGCTTCAAATGGGTCTGAAGCATTATTATTACATGCAAAAAATCAGTACGATGTAATTTTTATGGATATTCAAATGCCGGTCATGGACGGGATAGAAGCAACCGTTAAAATCCGTGAGCGTGAGGGTAAGAGTCGACATACTCCGATTATTGCCTTAACAGCTTATGCGCTTGTTGGAGATCGAGAAAGATTCCTGTCCAATGGTTTGGATGAGTATATATCCAAACCCATCAAGATGGATGAATTATTCCAGCTCTTAGAAGTAGTGGTAAATCGAAGTGTCCCAGAAAATAAATGCAGATCTGAGTCTGAGCATGAGGTTAGGATTAGTGAAACGGGGAAAGTATTAAATATCAAATCTGAGGTGCCACTAGGACGTGACAAAGATGCCACTCTTCAAGAAGTATCCCGAGATATCGAAGAACTTATGCTTGCCCTAACCTATAAGGATATAAACCTCATAGAGGAATTTGCTCATAAAATTAAAATTAATTGTAATATAATTGAAGCAGATGGATTGAAAACTTTAGCTTTTAAAATTGAACTGGCAGCTAGACGAGAAAACCAAGAGGAAGCGACTAAATACGCACTAAGCATCAAACGAGAATTTGGAATTTACATGCTCTTAGAACATTAAATGAAGGAGGAACTATAATGAAAATTTTAATCGCCGAGGATGATCTAGCCAGTCGGAGGTTCTTGTCAAAATTTCTTACTCAATACGGTGAAGTTGATCAGGTGGTTGATGGACTTGAAGCGCTTGACGCTTATTTGATGGCCTACAAGGAAAAAACTCCGTATGACTTAATATGTCTGGACATTATGATGCCTAAAGTGGATGGAGTTAAAGTATTAAAAGCTATTCGAGATTTTGAGACTAAGCAAGGTGTAGTATCTGAACAGCGGGTTAAGGTGATTATGACGACCGCCTTGGCAGAAACTGACTATGTTAATCAAGCATTTGAAATCGGGTGTGAGGCTTATGCAGCTAAGCCAATTGATACGAACAAAATGCTCGAGGTAATCAAGAAACTCGGGCTAATTCAGTAATCAAGATCAAATATATCCATCGAAGATCGTAAACACTAGAGGAACACCTTAAACTGAGCAGATTAAGGTGTTCCTTCGTGTTTTCGGTAAAGAAATGATATGATTACTAAATACATTATAGAGTATTCGGGAGGTAACAAAATGACTTTAGATCATAGATTTGGGGAAAGTCTGCTCGTTTCTAAGACCGTAACACTTCCTCGTTTAAATCGTTTGAGTCCTTCATTAGAGAGTACAGCTCTGAAGATTATGGAGGAATCTGGGGAATTAGCTCAAGCTATAGGCAAACTTAGGGGACTTAGTGGAGAGCTACAACATCTGGAGGAAGAAGAAGCCATGCAGATGGTCGCCCGAGAATTGGTCGACGTGGCTCAGACGGCGGTAACAATGATGTTTGTCTTGGAGGAACAATATGGTATAGATTTAGAAACCATTTTGCAAGAACATATTATAAAATTAAAACGTAAGGGATATTGTGATTAAATTATAGAAGCTATTTGTGTTTGAAGATTCGCAGTAGCCTCTATTTCTTTGCTACAGTCAAACACTCTTAAGCTATTATTTTCACAAAGGGGAAAATTGGTGATCAGGCATCCCTAAAATAAAGGTATTTATCGGATTTCGGCGAATTGTGTGGGATAGGTTTTTTAGAGCGATGGATCTAGGAATGGTAAAAAACTAATTTGAGGTGTTATTATGTTCATTTTAAAACATTTGAAGCTTGGAACAAAACTAACGGTTTTTCTAGGGACAATCTTGGTACTTTTGTTGTTATTAACTTCATTTGGATATTTTGGTTTAACACGAAACAGTCATGATTTTAGCCAATTCGGAAAGATAGCCAATGAAGAAGTGCTGGCCGGAAGGATTCAGTCGAATCTATTAGAGAGCCAGATCGCCTTTAAAAACTTTAACGAGTTAGGAGATGATTCCCAACAGCAAGTTTTTGAAGAACACCTTTCTAAGATGCAAAAATATATCGAAGAACTCAAGTCCACCACGGATGATAAAGATCGGGCTACAAATGTAGATACTATATCAACGAAGGCTAACGAATATAAGGATGGCTTTAAAAAGGTGGTTGAATCAAAAGCCAAAAAGGATACTATATATAACTCTTTGAGCATTTTGGGACTCGAAATGGATCAGAACCTCTCTAAAATCATGCAATCGGCCTATGAAGATAAGGATGCAGCGGCGGTTTACGGGGCGGGCAATGCCGAAAGGAGTTTACTCTTAGTAAGGTTATCCGTTATGAAGTATCTAGAAAATGATGACCAAAAATCAATAGAACTGGTTAAAACACAATTCTCTGAATTAGATAAATCTCTGGATATCTATGAGAAATCACCAAGTGGTATAAAGAACACCGAAATTCTCAATCTTGTTATTAAAGATAAAACCAATTATTCAAACAGTTTTATAGAGCTGGTTTCAATGATAGAAAGTACGAAGAGCATTGTCAAAAGCTTAGCTGTAATAGGGCCGGAAATCTCCAGTATTGCTGAAGAGATCAAGTTATCAATTATCAAAGAACAGGATAGTTATGGCCCAAAAGTGCAAACGAGTAACAATAATTCGATTTATGGAATGCTAGTGTTATCATTGTTTGTGATCAGTTTCGTTGTGCTTATTTCCCTTGGGATTTTAAAGATGGTTGTTGTACCCGTAAAAACGGTAACCAATACGTTTAAGGATATTTCCGAGGAAGCAGCAGATTTGACCGTTAGATTAAAGGTTGGTTCGACTGATGAACTAGGAGATATGGCAACTTATTTTAATAAGTTTATGGAGAAGCTTCAAGTCATCATGACCGACAATCAGAATCAAACCTGGTTAAAAACGGGTCAGACAGAATTGAACGAAAAAATTCGTGGAGATCAGGATCTTAGGGCTTTAAGCAATATGATCATTACCTATCTTGCCAAGTACCTAAAAGCCCAAATAGGAGCGATCTATCTTGCGACGGGGGATAATACTCTGAAAATGATGGGAAGTTACGCCTATTCCAGACGCAAAAATCTTTCCAACGAAATCAAAGTTGGCGAAGGATTAGTTGGGCAATCCGTACTGGAGAAGCAAACGATTGTTATCAGCAATATTCCGGATGATTACATAAAGGTTCACTCTGGGACCTTTGAAGCGGTGCCGCGCAATATTATTGTCACTCCTTGCATTTTTAATGACAAGGTAAAATGTGTTCTCGAAATCGGTTCGCTTCAAGAAATTACTGATATTCAACAAGAATTTATAGAACAAATTGCTGAAAGCATTGCTATAGCTATTCATTTCACTGAGGCACGATCCAAAATGAAGACCCTCTTGGACAAAACGCTCGAACAATCAGAAGAGTTACAAGTTCAACAAGAAGAACTGAGACAGAGTAATGAAGAACTTGAAGAACAAGCCAGGGCCTTGAGAGAATCTGAAGCACGTCTTCAAGCACAGCAAGAAGAATTAAGACAGAGTAATGAGGAGCTTGAAGAACAAGCCAGGGCATTAAAAGAATCCGAATCAAGTTTAAACGCCCAGCAGGAAGAATTAAGAGTGATCAACGAGGAGCTTGAAGAGCGAACAAAAAGTCTTGAACTACAGAAAAACGATATATCGACTAAAAATGAACATTTAGAGAGGGCTCAAAAAGAAATCGAAGCTAAGGCCAAGGACCTTCAAGTTGCCAGTAAATATAAGTCTGAATTCCTGGCTAATGTATCCCACGAGTTGAGAACTCCCTTAAATAGCATCCTGGTTTTATCTCAATTACTCGCTAGTAAGACGGACCATTCCCCTCTTACGGATAAGCAACTGGAATTTGCTAAAACCATTTATAGTTCAGGAACAGATCTACTTAAACTTATCAATGATGTTTTAGACTTATCCAAAATAGAGGCTGGTAAAATGGATGTAAATCATGAGAACATGAGCTTAGAAGAATTCCTCGACTATTTGGAAAGATCGTTTAGACAAATCGCCCTAGATAAGGGACTTGAATTCAGGATAAATTTAGATGAACAACTTCCTAAGAGCATTTCAACCGATACGCAAAGGGTTCAACAAATAATTAACAACTTAATTTCCAACGCTTTTAAATTCACTAAAGAAGGTGGAGTTACGATCCAGGTTAGTCGCCCGAGTCAGAACGATTTTCCTGAGCTAGATATAGATAGTGTCAAATCAATTAGTATTGCTATAAGAGATACTGGGATTGGAATACCTGCAGAGAAACAGTTGTTCATATTTGAAGCCTTCAGACAATCCGATGGTACTACGAGTCGAGAATACGGTGGCACCGGACTGGGTCTTTCTATTTCTAAAGAACTTGCTCACCTACTCGGTGGAACGATCGATTTAAAAAGCGAAGAGGGAAAAGGGAGTACTTTTACCTTGATTCTTCCGGAAGAATTGGTTACCCCTAAGGCCTATGAGCAGGTAGCCGCTACCCTTCAACAAACGAGTCATGAGACAAAAGACATAGTTAAAATCGTTGAAAGTGCTATAAGAGAGGTTAGTTTTAATGAAGACAAGGATATTATTAATCCTAGTGATAAAAAGCTGCTTATAATTGATGACGATCGAAATTTCTCGAACATTTTAGCCGATTTAGCCCATGAAAAAGGGTTTATTTGTCTAACTTCAAATGACGGTGAGACCGCTATCCCTTTAGCAATTAAACACAAACCTACGGCGATTTTGCTGGATATAGGTTTACCAGGAATGAATGGCTGGGAAGTTATCGAAGAATTGAAAAATAATATGGCAACGAGAAATATTCCTGTCCACATTATCTCCGGTCATGAGAATTCTATTATAACTGACGAAAGTAAAAAGGGGATAGTCGGATATCTTAGAAAACCAGTTAGCGTAGAAAAAATAAATGACATGTTCAAACGATTAGAAGACTTAGAAGAAAGGGCCTTGAAGAAATTGCTCATTATTGCTAGTGATGAATTTCAGAAAACGGCCATTACGGAAGTAATCGGTAACAAGGGTATCGCAGTTTCCACAGTTGATACAGGACAAGAGGCTTATATACTTATGAAGTCGGAGCGCTTCGATTGTATTATTTTCGATATTCAACTAAGAGACATGTCGGGTTATGAGCTGTTAGCTAAACTTAGGGAAGAAAAGGACCAAGTGCCAATTATAATTTATACGGATAACGATTTTGTTACAGCTGATGAAGGTTCTCTGCAAGACTATGGTGAAAGTATCATCATCAAAGGCTCGCGCTCCATGGAGCGGCTAGTGGCTGAGGCAAGCTTGTTCTTGCATGGTGTCGATTCTAAAATAACTGATAAGAAACATAAAGTAGCAAAAAAACACCAAGAGAAGGAGGCCTCCTTGAAAGACAAGAAAATACTCATCGTTGATGACGATATGAGAAATGTCTTTGCTCTCACGAGTGCTTTAGAGGAAAAGCATATGAGTGTTGTGATAGGCAAGAATGGTAAAGAAGGCGTGGATAAACTTCATCAAAACCAAGATATCGACCTAATATTGATGGATATTATGATGCCAGAGATGGATGGTTATTCCGCTATGAAAGAGATTAGAAAAGAAGAGAAGTTCCGTAAAATTCCGATCATAGCTCTTACAGCTAAAGCTATGAAGGAGGATAAAAGTAAATGTATTGAGGCTGGGGCAAATGATTATCTAACAAAACCTATTGAGTTAGATAAACTCATTTCGCTCTTGAGGGTATGGCTATATAAATGAGCAATGATCAAACTATAAATAATCTAGAAAACGAAGAGTTGGAAATCCGGCTCCTTCTGGAGGCAATTTTTCTAAAATACGGGTATGATTTCAGAGATTATTCCAAGGCACATTTGAAACGGCGGATAATGCATCGATTATCCCTCTCGGAACTTAACACTATCTCGCAGATGCAACATCAGGTCCTCTATGATCGGTGGTTCTTAGAGACGTTGCTCCGCGACTTTTCGATAAATGTTACTGAGATGTTTAGAGATCCTCCATTCTACAAAGCATTTCGCCAAGAAGTAGTACCTGTTTTGAAAACATACCCGTATATAAAAGTCTGGCATGCGGGATGTTCAAGTGGAGAAGAAGTATATTCGATGGCCATTTTACTTAAAGAAGAGGGTTTATATGAACGCACTCAAATTTATGCAACTGATTTCAACGTGGAGGTACTTGAAAAAGCGAAACAAGCGATTTACCCAATTGATGACATAAAGGAATACACTTACAATTATCAACAATCCGGTGGCTTAGCCTCTTTTGCAGATTACTATATTGCTAGGTATGATTCAGTCATACTTGATCAGGCACTTAAAAGAAAGATTATATTTGCGGATCATAATCTGGTAACCGATGGTGTATTTGGAGAAATGCATGTTATTATCTGTCGAAATGTATTAATATATTTTAATAGAGACCTTCAGAATAATGTTTTTAAGCTCTTTTACGAAAGTTTGCGAAATGGTGGATTTTTAGGCATAGGAACAAAAGAGAGCCTAAGATTTTCGGATTACATGGGTAAATTCAATATTATTAGTGAAAACCTTAAGATATATCAAAAAAAATTCGAAGTTTAGTAGTAGGGGGAGAGTACATGGGATATCGGGCAATCGTAATAGGGTCCTCGACAGGGGGCATGGAAGCCTTGCGAATTATATTAGAAGTATTGCCAAAGGATTTTCTCGTTCCTATTCTAGTAGCTCAGCATATTAGTCCCCATTCCGATAACTATTTAGCAAAATATCTTGATAATGCCTGTGAGGTCATCGTCAAGGAAGCTGAAGAGAAGGAAAAAGCAATTTCAGGCCATACTTATCTTGCACCCCCTAATTATCATATGCTCGTAGAAAAAGATGGATTTATCTCACTTTCGGTCGAAGCAAGGGTAAGTTATGCTCGCCCCTCAATTGATGTGCTTTTTGAATCAGCAGCCGAGGCTTATAACAGAGGCCTTATTGGAATCATCTTAACTGGGGCAAACTCGGATGGAAGTAAAGGTCTCAAACGGATCAAAGAGTGTCAGGGGTTAACCATTGTTCAGGATCCGAGTACTGCTCAAGCTGAGGCTATGCCTAGAGCGGCAATAAGTGCCACAGATGTAGATTATATAATTCCATTGAGAGAAATCGGAAATTTTATTAGTAAAATAATTAAAGAAAAAAGTGGGGACAATAGTGGATATTGCTGAACGAGTTAACATTCTAATTGTAGATGACAAACCGGGTAATATTCTTGTTTTAGAGGGCATCCTTGAAGCTCTAGAGTGCAATATAATTACGGCAAGCTCTGGAAACAACGCGTTAGGATTAATGCTGGAATATGATTTTGCCTTAGTACTTCTAGATGTGCAAATGCCAGAAATGGATGGCTTTGAAACAGCGATGCTTATGAAGGGAAGCGAACGTACCAAAGTTCTTCCTATAATTTTTGTGACGGCTATTAGTAAAGAACAATGGTGCATCTTCAAAGGGTATGAGGTAGGTGCGGTCGATTATTTATTTAAGCCTATAGAACCAATTGTTCTGAAGAGTAAAGTCAAGGTTTTTCTAGAACTTCATGAACAAAAAAGGTTGCTTAAAAAACAAGCCGAATTACTTGAAATAAAGGTCAAAGAATTACTCGATCTTAAACAAGTTAACTGTTATTTGGAAAACCTTTCAAGTCAAGACGGGTTAACAGGAATACCTAATCGACGCAGTTTTGATCAGTTTATCGAGCGAAGTTGGAAGTACTCAATGAGAGAACAACAACATTTAGCATTAATTATGGTAGATATTGATTGCTTTAAAGCCTTCAATGACAATTATGGACATCTTAAAGGGGATGATTGTCTAGTACTTGTCGCTAAAACGCTACTTACAAGTATTAGACGACCTATCGATTTAGTCGCCCGTTATGGGGGTGAGGAATTTATGGCTGTATTACCTGATACGGATAAGGACGGCGCATTATTAGTGGCTGAGAGGATGAGAAAAGGCATTGAGCAGTTAGCTATAACGCACGAATATTCTGAGGTTGCAGCTTGGATTACTATCAGCATTGGAGTTGCGGAAATCATCCCTCAACCATCTGATTTAATACTGGAATTTATTGAAAGCGTTGATACTGCCTTGTATCAGGCAAAACAGGCTGGCCGAAACAGAGTCCATCCTTGTTAGCATAAAATCCATATAAGTAAGTAAAAAAAACAAGGCTGGCTATGATTATACCAGCCTTATCATCTGCCTAGCGTCCGATAAAATCTTGGGAAAATACTTTTCCGTAGGCAGGACTTGTGGTGATACCAATGCCCACATAGTTGAAAGACGAATTGAGAATATTCGCTTTGTGTTCAGGGCTGTTCATAAGAGCTGCATGTGCTGCATCGACCGACGAGTTGCCAGCTATATTCTCGCCAGCTGAAGTAAATTTAATCCCAAATGTTTTCATCATGTCAAAAGGGGAACCGTAAGCAGGCGAAGTATGACTGAAATAAGATTTTGCAACCATCTCGTCCGATTTTACTTGGGCCATTTTTTGTAATTGGGGGTCAATTTTGAGTTGGCCTACCCCTGCTTTTGATCGTTCCTGATTAATCAAGTCAAGCATATGTTGCTGATCTGCGGTAATTTGAACTTGTGATGGGGTTGGGGTTGGAGTCGGGGTTGGGGGTGGAGTCGTCGTAGGATAGTAAGCCTTAGCAAGACCTCCAGAGATTAAGCCCACGACATCATTTTGCAGATGAACAACCCACCATGTTCCGAGTTTACCAAGACATTCAATATTCTGACCCTGGTATACCAAACCAACTTTAAGAAAACTTGTTCCAGGGCCAGACCTTACATTGGCTGTGGAAGTAATGGTGATCTGCTCCGGAATATTATTACGGTTAAATTGAGTTTGGGCGTTAATAAGAGCTGGGGAAGTGGTCAAACTAAGCATGGTTACGAGAAGGATTCCTAAAATCATTTTACTTCGTTTCATGTTTTTCTCCTTTACGCTCAAGGTTTATAGTTTCAGTTACTATTTTACGGAATCGGCTCGTATTTAATCGCGTTAAATTAAGGAAGTATACCCAAGAAGTTTACAAGGATCGTCTTATGTGCGCCGAGTCACGATAAGTCCAATGTAGGTTGGTTATAATTTAGAGAAGATCAATTAATGGACTAATCTGACAAGAGAAGAAAGGTGGTAACAAAATGCTACCAGGTCAAGCGTTAACTACAGCTATGGGTATCTTGCCACACACGGATTTGCAGGAGGCTCAGAAATTAGCCTTAAGTTTGGATATTCCCTTTTGGCCTCAACTACCTCGCTTTCGGTTTAAAGAAGATATGTATGCACAATTTGCCGAACATTTTCCGGGAATAATCATTGACGAGGAAAAGGAAATTCTGCGCTTCTCCCACGAACGCTTCGCTCAGGAACTAGATAGTTATCTTGAGGTCAGCAGTATTCCGGAACACTTTGCCTTATCGGTAGAATCCTCCGCGGCCTTTACAGCGTTTTTAACGCAGGACCTGTCGTCTAAGATCATGATTCATGGACAGACCGTAGGTCCCATTAGTTTCGGACTTAAAATATGTGATGAAGAACTAAAACCAATGATTTATAATGATTTTGTCCGTGAGATTCTTTACGACTTTCTTCTGCATAAGATAACTTGGCAATATAATCAATTACAAAAAATTCATCCTAACCCCTTTGTTTGGCTGGATGAACCTGGATTAGAAATGATCTTTAACTCGTTTAGTGCCTATACTTCTGAAATTGCTCAAGTTGAATACGGAGCATTCCTCTCTAAACTGCCGGGCCCTAAGGGAGTTCATTTATGCGGTAATCCGGATTGGTCGTTTCTCTTAAAGGCAGACATTGATATCCTTTCTGTTGATGCTTTCAGCTGGGGACATATCTTGGTGCGTTACGTTGATGAAGTTAAAGAGTTTTTGCGACGCGGGAAAATAATATCCTGGGGAATCATCCCCACCCTAACTAGCGAATTAAGTTCGGAAACTGCCGATTCCCTTACTAAGCGTCTGCTCGAATTATGGAAATTCCTTAACGGACATGGAATTGATGATGCTACACTGTTTGATCGTTCTTGGTTAGCGCCATCCCGTTGTTGTCTTATTAATGGTGATGGAACAGCGAGTATCAACCACTCCTTTGATCTGTTACGAGAAGTAGCCCAAAATCTACGTTCGCGTTAGCTCGCGAACTCTTTCAATTTAAAGTGAACATCAAAACTTCGGTGGAGAAATCTGCCTCACCGAAGCAGAGTACGGAGTACCATTCCCACTTGTAGAAGTGGGAGTCTGATGATTGGGGGAATAGCCCGATATCTCGTTTCGATTGTATTAGTTAAGAAGGGTGGCACATATGAGCTATTTGACGATAATCTCTGCCTTGGGAATTGTAGTTGTATTTGGTTATTGTTCAAGATACTGGCGTCTAAAGTCACAGAATAGACAAAAACCGAAAAACCCCAAATCGAATCCTCTATCAAGACCTGAAAAGAAAACTCAATTGCGCAGGATTAAGTAAAGAGGACTATGAGATGTATGAGAATCGGTTATAATACCTAAGCCGTGGTAAGTGTGGATAAAGGGAGGTAGCAATTATGCCTAATGAAAAAAGTGTCCCAAAGATTATAATTATCAAAAATGGCCCTTACCTTGTCTCTGGGAATGTTCCCATTACTAAGCAAACGATTGTTGAGGATAAAGATGGACTTGCAGTAAAATGGGAGGAGGAAGGTGGTTACCCGAAGTTGGCACAGTATGCTCTTTGTAGTTGCGGACATACCAGCAATAGTCCCTACTGCGATGGAACCCACCAAAAAATTAGCTTCGACGGTACTGAAACTGCAAGTAAAGGAGACTTTTTAGATAAAGCTGAAAAAATTGAAGGCCCAGATCTTATTCTCACGGATGCCCAAAAATTATGTGCTTTAGCTCGGTTTTGTCATCGTAAAGAGGGAGGGGTATGGGATCTTACAGAAGAATCCTATAACCCCGAATATCGTGCAAGCGCAATTCAGGGGACTTGGGACTGTCCTGCAGGGAGACTGATTGCCTGGAATAAGAGAACCGGGAAGTCCATCGAACCTAAGTATGAGCCCTCTATAGGAATCATTGAGGATCCTCCGAAAAAGGTCAGTGGTCCGATTTGGGTAAGAGGAGGTATTCCTATCGAGTCGAGTGATGGCTCTCCCTACGCAGTTAGAAATCAGGTAACGCTCTGTAGGTGTGGTCAATCACGAAATAAACCATTCTGTGACGCAACGCATGTTCCGAAAGGCTTTCAAGCATCAAAACCGTCTACATAGAAAAAGCAATCAATATCTTGAACATGATACAGATTGCATTTAAGTATGGGATTTTTATGTTTTATATTGTAAGCTTTAAAACTTTAACTTTCCGTTTGTGTTGAAGTATCTAACTTCAGAACTTGTTATTCTTTGCTAAAGGTTCTATAAGAAATTTTACCAGTTATTGCGTGGAGTTGGGTGGAAACAGTCTCGACAATATACAGGCTTATCACCGGATGGTTGAAAAGGTACTGTCGTTTCTTTGCCACATTCAGCGCAGACGGCCGGAAACATTTGGCGTTCTGAACGGTTGTTATTATATCCACCGCCAGAAGGCCGGTTTTGCGCCTTTTTAGCAGCGCGACATACAGGACATCTCCCTGGTTCGTTGGTAAACCCCTTTTCAGCGAAGAAATCCTGTTCTGATGCCGAGAAAACAAATTCCTGACCACAATCCCTACAAGATAAATCCTTGTCCGTAAACATTAGCAACACCTCTTCGTTTTAGTTCGTCAGTGCAACAGAAGGTCTTAATCTCCTCGTGATTGCAGCGACACTTTAGAGTATAACCACTGTCTTATCTTTTTATCAGGTCGGCCTGCGAAAACCAGATTGCTTTTGATATTCAACAAGCGCGGACCTAGAAACTACCTACTTTTAATAAATTACTGCTTCACCTTTTGTTAAATAGTAATGGAGGTAACAACAATGAAATTAATTAAAGAAATAGATTTACCGGGTATTGGCAAGAAATTTCAACTTCAAACCCGCAGCGGAGATAAGATCGTTATCGTGGTTCATGATGACGGACGAAGGGAGATTTATCATTATTACCTTGAGGACCCAGATGAGTCTATCTCGATGGTAACTTTAGATGATGAAGAATCGCGGGTAATAGCTGCAATAATCGGTGGGATGACATATCGCCCCAAAACATTAGAGACCGTGGACGTTGCCTTTGGCGATATGCTTATAGAATGGTACAAACTTGAGTCTGAAGCATATGCAATTGGCAAAACCATCGCGGAATTGCGTATTCGGCAAGTTACCGGAGGAACTGTTATTGCGATAGTAGACCATGATCAGACTAAAACAGTCAATCCAGGTCCTCAGGCAACCTTTCGAAATGGCGCTA
>Ga0209639_1001981_pt1 | contig 17654 bp, 16 predicted proteins | sample EPASupsiteHSE605_FD_187268 | JGI IMG/M metagenome (GOLD analysis project Ga0209639, IMG submission 187268) | Bioremediated contaminated groundwater from EPA Superfund site, New Mexico - Sample HSE6-05 (SPAdes) (version 2) | ecosystem: Environmental > Aquatic > Deep subsurface > Groundwater >...
AGGTGCATTCCCGGCACCGTAAGTTTCTAGAATCAGACCTTTTAAACCGTCGATGTTTAGCATACTGTTTACGGCATTTTCGGTAATTCCCGGATAGAGTTTTAATACGGCAATGTTTCCGTCAAGATTTGTGTGAACTTTTAGTTTCTTAAAATTTGGATTGAGAATCAGATGTTTGTTGTATCGGATGTGTACTCCAACTTCTGCAAGTGGAGGATAGTTTCCTGAAAGAAAAGCATTGAAATTTTCTGCATTGAATTTTGTCGTCCGGTTTCCCCGATATAGCTTATTTTCGAAGCAGATAGATACTTCCGGCACCAGAGGTGTATCATCTTCTTTGGCTGCTGCAATTTCAATAGCGTTGATAATATTGTCACGACCATCAGTGCGGACTACTCCAAGCGGTAATTGCGAACCAGTTAATACAACCGGCTTGTTCAGATTTTCGAGCATGAAACTCAGGATAGAAGCTGTATATGACATAGTATCAGTTCCATGCAAAACGACAAAGCCATCATAAAGCTCATATTTTTCCTTGATTACCTCTGCCAGTTTTATCCAGAATGCTGGCTTCATGTTGGATGAATCGATAATTGGATCGAATGTAAAAGAGTCAATTTGATAATTGAAATTCCTCAGAATAGGAATTGTTTCGTAAATCTGACCGAAATTAAATGGTTGTAAAGCACCTGTCTGGTTGTCGCGAACCATCCCAATTGTTCCTCCTGTGTAAATCAAAAGGATTGAAGATTTTGAACTCATGTTTTTATTTTCCTGATACGCTGTTTACAAACTGAAATATTTTCAGAGCGTTTTCTGTTGTAACCTCAGCAACATGTTCAAGTGTTGTTTTCTTGACTTCTGCTACCTTTTGTGCAATATTCAGAATATAAGCACATTCGTTACGTAAACCTCTGTTGGGGGAAGGGGTTAAGTAAGGCGAATCGGTTTCAAGTAATAAATCTTCAAGGGCTATATGTTCAATAACCTTATCAAGACCAGAATTTTTAAAGGTGATTACGCCTCCTATTCCAAGCTTGAATCCGTTATCAATAATTCGTACGGCTTCTTCATACGTTCCACTGAAACAATGGAATACACCAGACAATGAGCCATCATTCAATTCTTCAATTAAATCGAGAGTTACATCCATTGAGCTTCGGGTATGTATGGCCAGTGGCAGATGATATTCTTTGGCAAGTTCAACCTGATAACGAAACGTGTAGAGTTGTTCTTTTTCGAACGATTTATCCCAGTAAAGGTCAATTCCAATTTCGCCAATAGCTAAATAACCTCCTTGTTCAACGTAATGGTGAACAATAGCGAGTTCATTTTTATAGTTTTCTTTAACAGAAGTTGGGTGAAGCCCGATCATTGGAAAACAAATTTCCGGATGCATTGAAACAACCTGATTCATTGCGGGGATTGTAGAACTGTCAATGTTAGGCAAAAGCAGGTATTTCACATCGTTAGCTTTTGCGCTTTCAATTACCTGGTCAAGGTCGGTACTGAATTCGTTCAGGTATAAATGAGCGTGAGTATCTACGAGTATCATGGCACAAATGTAAGGTAAATTATTTTACGTGTGATTTGTTTACTTTTGCAGAAAAACATCCATTGAATAAGATATTAGTCATACGTTTTAGTTCAATTGGCGATATTGTTCTCACAACCCCGATTTTGAGATGCCTTAAGCTTCAGCAGAAAGAGGTTGAAATTCATTTTTTGACCAAATGTATGAATTTCTCCTTGATAAACAACAATCCTTATGTTTACAAAGTTCATTGCTTTAAGGAGAACTTGAAAGAAATACTTCCGGAACTTAAAGCAGAGAAGTTTGATTGTATTGTTGATTTACACGGAAATATCCGTTCATGGCAGGTAAAAAAATACCTTCGGATACCATCTTCAACGTTCCCAAAATTAAATATCAAAAAATGGATGTTGGTGAAAATAAAATGTGATTTAATGCCTGATATTCACGTTGTTGATCGGTATTTTAAAGCAACGGAAACATTAAACATAAAAAATGATGGTTTAGGCCTCGACTATTTTATTCCGGAAGAAGACCAGATCAGCATTACGGATCTTCCGATGAATTTTCATGAAGGTTATGTTTGCATGGTCGTGGGGAGCAAACATGCTACAAAACAACTCCCTACAGAAAAAATTGTGGAATTATGTAAACTACTGGATAAGCCAGTGGTTCTTCTGGGAGATATCAATGATCGCAAAAAGGCCATTGATATTGAAAATATTCTTGGGCATTATGTCTATAATGCTTGTGGGGTATTTAATATTAACCAGTCAGCATCAATTATAAACCAGTCGTCTGTAGTAATTACACCTGATACGGGACTAATGCACATTGCGTCAGCATTGAAAAAACCGATAATTTCGATATGGGGAAATACGGTTCCTCAATTAGGGATGTATCCATACATGCCTGATAATCTGAAAACTATTGCACATATTTTTGAAGTTAAGGGTTTAAGCTGTCGTCCATGTAGTAAACTTGGATATTCAGCCTGCCCGAAAAAACATTTTAACTGTATGAATCAGCAGGACTTACAAGCTATTGTACTGCTGGTTAATCAATATTTAAACTCATGAACGAAAACGGTCAGGCATTTGAACGCCTGTTAACAATTATGGACAATCTTCGCGAAAAATGTCCATGGGATAAAAAGCAAACTCTTGATTCTCTGCGTTATCTTACTATTGAAGAGATGTATGAGCTTTCAGATGCTATTTTGGAAAAAGATATGAATGAGGTCAAAAAAGAGTTAGGTGATCTGATGCTTCATCTGGTATTTTATTCTAAAATTGGCTCGGAAACTAACGATTTTACCATGAAAGATGTCCTCGATGGGATCTGTGAAAAGCTGATACGCCGCCATCCTCATATTTATGCTGATGTAGAAGCCAATGATTCTGAAACAGTTAAAAATAACTGGGAAAAAATTAAGCTTCAGGAAGGTCACCGTTCCGTTCTTGCAGGAGTTCCTTCATCATTACCTGCGATGGTAAAAGCATACAGAATTCAGGAAAAAGTTCGTGGAGTTGGTTTTGACTGGGAGCACCCTGAACAGGTTTGGGATAAAGTTCAGGAAGAACTTCAGGAACTTCGTCATGAAGTTGAATCAAAACAGTCAAAAGAAAAGGTAGAGGAGGAATTTGGTGATTTACTCTTTGCGTTGATTAATTATGCCCGTTTTATAGATGTAAATCCTGAAGATGCTCTTGAAAGAACGAACAAAAAATTTAAACAACGATTTCAATATCTGGAGGAACAAACATCCAAAATTGGAAAAAGTCTGCACGAAATGACTTTAGCCGAAATGGATGTTTATTGGGAAGAAGCTAAAAAGATGGATCCCAATTATACAACAACTAAATTCTGACATCAAAATACAGATACGCATGTTAAATTTAAAACGCTTCGTATTTAATGATTTCCAGGTAAATTGCTATCTGGTGGCCGATGAGTCAAAAGAGTGTATAATCATTGATGTTCCCTGCTATCATAATGGCGAAATGGAAACTTTGATCGACTTTATTCAACAACATGAATTAAGGCCCAAATACATTGTAAATACTCATTGTCATGTTGATCATTTGCTGGGAGCCGCCGATTTATGTGAACAACTCAATTTGCCATTTACAATTCATGCTGATGGGTTAAACTTATTGAACAGAGCTGTGGAACAGGCGTCTCTATATGGGTTTGAACTTGACAAAGTTCCGGTATTTATCAACTATGTAAAACATGGTGATATCATAAAGGTTGGTTCTACCGAACTCGAAGTTCGTTCTACCCCCGGTCATGCTGATGGAAGTATCTGTCTGGTTAATCATGAACATAAAATAGTTTTTAGTGGCGATGTGCTTTTCCGCGATAGTATTGGACGTACTGATTTGCCCGGCGGAAGTTTCGATATTTTGAATAAAAGTATTCAAAACGAACTTTTTACATTAGATGATGTTTATACTGTATATCCGGGACATGGTGCAGAAACCTCTATCGGATACGAAAAAGTAAACAATCCGTTTTTGTAAAAAGCGTTTGTCATGAAAAAAAATGTGGGCAGCATTGATAAGATGATTCGTCTTGTAATTGCTGCAGTATTAGCCATTTTGATTATTGCTGGAATAATTACCGGAGTATGGGCAACCATAGCCGGGATAATTGCTTTCGCAATGGTAATCACCAGTTTGTTTGGTTTTTGTGGCTTATATAAGCTGTTGGGGATAACTACCTGCCCAATGAAAACCGAATAAAAAAGAGGATGTTGATTTATCCCCTGAACTCTAAAAAAAACCACTCATTCGCTTTTTGCTAATTTACGGAAGTAGAATGAGTGGAGTTTTTTAGAGGTGGTCAGATTCTTTTTTGTTTAAAGAAATCTTTTATCAGCTCTCTACACTCCTTTTCAAGAATGCCTGAAATTACTTTTGTTTTGGGATGAAGCAAAGTTTTGTTTATCAGAGAGTATCCGCGCTTTTCATCTACAGCACCGTAAACAATTTTCCCGATTTGCGTCCAGAATGATGCCCCTGCACACATTACACAGGGTTCAAGGGTAACATAAAGCGTACATTCCGGAAGATATTTTCCTCCCAGATAAGCACTTGCCGATGTAAAAGCCTGCATTTCGGCATGAGCTGTTACATCGTTTAAATGTTCAGTATAATTATGAGCACGGGCAATAATCTTATTTTTACACACAATTACAGCTCCAACCGGAACTTCGTCTGCTTCAAAAGCTTTTTTTGCCTCTTTCAATGCTTCACGCATAAAACTTTCATCACTATAATCTAATACCATAGGAATATGTAACATAGTTCAAAACCATCTCGGATATAATACCCTTCCGGTTTTATTTTTTGGTTAATCCGCTACGAAATTAATCAGAATCAACATTCGCAATGTACTTTTGCGCCTTAATAAATTGAAAATGGAATCAGTTTGCAAGATTTTTAAAATAGGGAATGGCCCTTCGAGTAGTCATACTATGGGGCCTAAAAAGGCTGCCGAAAACTTTAAAGCACAACATCCGGATGTGTCCAAGTTCAGGGTAACACTTTACGGAAGCTTAGCTGCTACCGGAAAAGGTCACCTTACGGATGTAGCGATCTTTCATGCCTTGAATCCTGTTGAAACAGAACTGATTTGGGAACCCAAGACTTTCCTTTCCTATCATCCGAATGCGATGAAATTTGAAGCACTGAATTCTCAACATCAGGCTGTTTCTGAAAAAATTGTATTCAGCATTGGAGGAGGAGATATTGTTACCGAAAATGAAAAACCTTCCCGAAAGCCAATCTACGCCTTAAGTAAAATGAATGAGGTCTTACAATGGTGTGATAAAGAAGGTAAAGCAATCTGGGAATTTGTAGATGCGCACGAGGATAGTACTACCTGGGATTATTTACAGGAAGTGTGGAATGTGATGAAAGAGGCTGTTCAGCGAGGGATTGATCAGGAAGGATCGTTGCCCGGAGGGTTGGGATTGCAAAGAAAAGCTCCTTCATATTTTATCAAAGCGTCGGGATACAAAGCTTCGTTAAAAAGCAGAAGTTTGGTATTTTCGTACGCATTGGCTGTAGCCGAAGAAAATGCGTCAGGCGGAATTATTGCTACAGCACCAACTTGTGGTTCTTCAGGGGTTTTGCCAGCTGTTTTGTATCATCTGGCTACAAGCTATGATTTTTCAGATAAAAAAATTGCTCGTGCATTAGCTACAGCAGGCTTGATTGCAAATATTGTGAAAAAAAATGCTTCTGTTTCCGGGGCAGAAGTAGGATGTCAGGGTGAGATAGGTACGGCCTGCGCGATGGCTGCTGCGGCTGCCAGCCAGTTGTTTGGAGGAAGCCCGGCTCAGATTGAATACGCTGCGGAGATGGGATTAGAGCATCACCTTGGTTTAACCTGTGATCCGGTTTGTGGATTGGTACAGATTCCGTGCATTGAGCGAAATGCTTTTGCTGCAGCCCGGGCATTAGATGCAAATATTTACTCGATGTTGTCGGATGGAAAACATCGGGTTAGTTTTGACAGAGTTGTAATGGTAATGAAACAAACTGGAAAGGATTTGCCCAGCTTGTATAAAGAAACCTCTGAAGGAGGTTTGGCAAGTATTCAGGGTTAATAATCAAGCTATTGCCTATAAATTTTGGCTTCTCTAAATTTTCTGCGGATTGCTTTTTGGGCAATTTTTACAGATTGTTTTCCTCCAAACGGGCCAACAGTAATTTTATAGAATAGCTTTTTTTTGTATTTAAATGGCAGAATTTTGGCCATTTGCTTATATGCAGAAGGCAACTGGCGCAGAACTTTTTGAGCCTCTTTCTTCGTTTTGGTAGTAGTTACCCGAATAGAAAAACGTGCATTGTCAAATTCTGAATTTGCAAATAAAGTTGAATCCTCTTTAATTTCAGGATCTAACAACGCTTCGGCCAATAACTCTTGATTTTCCCAAATCGGATATAACGTGTCATGTAAAATTTCCATTGAAACTTTCACGACTCCTTTTCCCAATATATCAATTTTATCAGCTGCAATTCTTGATAAATCAATAAGCTTGCGGTTTCTGCATCGGTCATTGATTTTAACAATCACAAACTTATTATTTGAAATATTGGTAACTCTGATTAATGTATTCATTGGAAATGAGCGATGAGCCGCAGTGTATTTATTTACATCGTAACGTTCTCCGCTAATAGTTCGTTTGCCAATAAATCGATTGGAATAAAAAGTGGCTTTTCCATAATAAACTTTACCGGGTACAGGCTTATTTGCCCGAATTCCAGAAATGAACAACAGGTGAAAAAGTACAATAAATAGGAGGTAGAAAATGGTTGTTTTCTGCTTCATACTTCACAAAAGTAATCTAAACCTGATTGAAAACCAAGTTTAAATTTGCAAGTAGTTAAATATTAACATTTTGAGAGATTGCTAATTTCGGATATTTTTCGAGCGAAAACAAGTATTTCAGATGGTTAACAACCCTCAAAAATCAATGATATTTTAGTTTATAAACAATATTTTAGTTACAAATGTTTCTTCACCCGTTTCATTCATGCTGAAAACCAGGTAAACTCCGGTTGAAACCCGGTTTCCGGCGTGATTTTTTCCATTCCATACAGCCTGTCCGCCGTCCGCTTTAAGCTGATAAACCAAATTTCCGTAAGCATCAGTAATTTTCACCTGAGCATTGGATACCAGTCCTTTAATGGCGATAGGGCCATTATAGCCTGGTTCCACCGGATTTGGGTACACAATTACATTTTCGTGTGTTTCAAAGCCTTCGGTGGCTGTTCCGCGATATGAATAAACTCCATAGTCTGTACCGAAGAAAATTTCACCGGTAGTAGGTTCAATGGCAATACTATTGATGGTATTTGTGGGTAATGGACTATTTTCTGTAGTAAAATGAAGAATTTCTTTGGTTCCATCTGCCGACATTAAAAATGCTCCACCTTTCTGGGTTCCGAACCATTTACGATTGGCTCCGTCAATAGCAATACTGTTAATTAATTCGGATTCAAGGAGGTGTTGGACATATCCACCCTGTTCAACCAGAATAGTTTGTGTCTGAATAGCAGATTCTCCACTATTACCATTTTTAAAAGCACTTCCTGGATTATAAATTACTTTAATGCCTTTGTCGGTACCAAGCCAGATCTCTCCTTCATGATCAACTGCAATGGAATGAACTTCACCTGTTTGCATATCACTTCCCTTGTTTGGGTTGACCCAAACCAATTGTTGTTGATTGTTCTTTTTGTTGAATACAGCAACTTTATTCCCTCTGCATAAAATCCATTTGTAATTGTTCTGATCGATAACAATTGAAGTAATATCTCCGGTCGTAGCAGTGCTAATATCAAACGATTCCCAACTTTCGTTAGTGTACTTTACGGATAGTGCCTTTGCTGACAGAGAATTTACTACCCAAAGATTTCCTCCTTCATCAAATGCTAGTCCATCGGTACGGAGCGTTATTCTGTTTCCTTGAGCATCACGGGCAGGCTGTAGTGAACTGTTCGCTTCATTGAAGAAATTAACAAGCTTATTCTCTTTGAATTCAGCTAATCCATGCCCCCAGCTTGATGCATAAAAATGAGCGGGGTTTGAAGGATGAGGTTGTACATTTACAAAATCAAAAATTGTATCTAAGCCAGGTATTGCAGGTGATAAATAAGAGATCCAGTTATCATTAACCATCCTGTTTACAACCCCGAATGACCATATACGGGTTAGTGCATCATCACGTCCTCCCTGAACAAAGAAAACATTTCCGGAACTTGCTGAAACTTTAAACCCACTGGTAGATGTTGGTCCATTCGGAAAATATGAATTATACGATGTCCCTGATTTGTTGATGTTTACCAATCCTGAACGCTCATCTGCGATCCAATATCCTTGATTATCAACTATAATATCGAGAGGAATAATTGCTTTGCCTCCCGGGTTTACAATCCAGCTTTCAGCTTGGAGTTGAGCATTTCGGATTGTTAAAAACCCCCAATGTGCTGAAATCAGTTTATTTCCATCTGCTTCATATTTGAAAACACCGTTTGTGTCTAAAATTTGCCAGTTTGTACCGTCAGAATAATAATTTACAGAAGGTTGATTATTTTCACGAATTTTGCTTACAATCAAATAATTGTTGAAAACCTTCACAATGGAGTATGCATTATTCGGATTGTCGTATGTTTGTAATATATTCCAATTTTGATAGTTGATTAAATTCTGATTGTTGATGTCTGCGTAAAGAATACCTTTTTCAGTGGCCGCAAAAAAGCATGTGTCGTTTGCCGTGAAGTCATATACATTTAATGTACTGCTATTATTTCCAATGAGATAACTTTCTTTAACTTCTTCTTTTGCAGGATCTAAAACAACAATTCCAAATCCACATGCCAGATAAGCAAGCTTGTTTCGGAAATAGATTTTGTTGATTGATTTTAACCCCGAAATAGATTTCCTTTTGATGTCCGGAATGTTTACGATTCGTCCATTTTTAAGTATATCAATATTTCCGTTTTTATATCCAATGATCAATATTTCAAGGCTGTTGTCATAGTTTAAAGTGCTGACGCTTACATCTGAAAGACCATTGATTTTTGAATACCGGGTCAGATTTCCATCATTAGTCTCATAGCTGAAAACATTGTTTGGTGTTGCCGTAAATACAATGTTATTTCCTTTTGCAGTAGCAATGGTTTTATGGTAAGGAAGATGATCTCGCCATTGTCCTATTCCAACTTGTTGGCAAAATACTTGCAATGAGATGATTATTAAAAAAAGAAAAGAGAATATTGGCTTATAAAATGTCATAATTGGAAGGGAATATAATAGGTTCACAATTCAAAATTAACTGATTTTCGGCAAATTTATTGTTGCCAGTATCAATTCATATACGATTCATCCTTAAAAGCAGGCAAACAACGAAAGGGCTCTTCAATATTTGAGAACCCTGTTAATGAGATTTAATGAAGTTTTTTCTAGTGTGGTTTGGTTCCCTGATAAATAGTTGCAATGCCAAAAGTTAACGGTTTAAAGCTTCTGCTTTCGAACCCTGCTTTTTGCATTATATCCAGAAATTTTTCGCCCTGCGGAAAATTCACAACAGAATCGGGTAAGTAGCTGTATGCCTTGTTGTGTTTTGAAATCCAACGACCAACGGCGGGTAAAATAAACCTGAAATAGAAGGTGTACAACTGTTTGAACGGTGTTTTCTGAGGATTTGAAAACTCAAGAATTAATGCAATTCCACCTGGGTTCAGTACCCGAAACATCTCATCAATACCTTGTTGCAGATTTTCAAAGTTGCGAACGCCGAATGCTACCATACAGGCATCAAAACTTTCTTTTTCAAAAGGCATGTTTTCTGAATCTGCCACGCGAACGTGAATGATTTCCTGCAAACCACGGTCATAAATTTTCTTTTGTGCAAACTTGAGCATCTCTTCCGAAATGTCAATTCCTACAATTTTCTGAATATCAAGATATGATGATGCCGTGATCGCCAAATCACCAGTTCCGGTAGCTACGTCAAGAAGATTGTGTGGTTTGTGTTCCGATAAAATACGGATAAGTTTTTTTCTCCAGCGTTTATCTATCTGGAAAGAAAGTACGTGATTAAGAAAATCATAACGAAAGGCAATGTCGTTAAACATTTGCCTCACTTCTTCCTTTTTCTTCAGGCTCCCAAGAGGGGGTTCTGATTGATTGTCCATGATTATAGATTAATAGAATTAAGTTCATTTAGCAATTTTGCAGGGTCAACCGGAACAACTCCTACATATTCGCAAACAAGTCCCCCTGCCAGATTTGATATTCGGGCGACATCAATAACAGGTAGGTTCATTGCCAGGCAGAGTGATGCAACACTGATGACCGTATCTCCGGCACCTGAAACGTCTGCTATGCTGCGTTTAAATGCAGGGATTAGTTCTGATTTGCGACCATTTTCCATGGTTTGATAGCTGATAAACACACCTTGTTCGGATAATGTTGCTAAAACCATGCGCAGATTCTGTTTTTCCTGCAGTTGGCTTACTGCATTTTCCAGATTTTCAATCTTTGAGAAATCTACGTCCAGCTTTAAGCCTTCACGTAACTCTTTCAGATTGGGCTTAAACAAGGTTACATTCTTGTAAGCATTGAAGTTGCGTTTTTTAGGATCTACCGTAGTTGGAATATTAAGTTCGTTTGCTTTGGTAGTAATCGCTTTGATAATATTGGGAGTAAGTACTCCTTTGTCGTAGTCCTGGAAAATTACGCAATGGATTTGTTCAGTCTCCAGAATATTCAATACAAGTTGTGAAAAAGCGTCTGATTCATTTTGTGAAAGAGGATGCGTAACTTCCTCATCAACACGTAACATTTGGGTATTGTTCCCAATGATGCGATATTTAGTAGTGGTTACACGTTCTTCCGAACGATAAAGTCCATAAGTATGTATTACGGTGTCGTTCAGTAAATTAATGAATTCTTCTCCACGGGTATCATTGCCAATTACTGAGCAAAGAATAGGGTTTGCACCCATAGCGCGTATGTTTAATGCCACATTTGCTGCTCCTCCCAGGCGGTTTTCACGACTTTCAACCGATACCACCGGAACGGGTGCTTCGGGAGAAATACGTTCTACTTTACCGAAAAGGTACGAATCAATCATCACATCTCCAACTACAAGGATGTTGAGTTTTTTAAAAGATTCAAATGTCTTAGCGTAATTTATAGTTTGTGGCATTGCACTTTGTTTATCCGCGTCAAAATTAATCATTTCCGATGAATCTGGAAGAATTCTTTAAAAATCAGGTGTCTGAAACTCCCTTTTCCCTTTTTATTTGTTTGATTGAAAAAGGAATTACAATGAAAAATAATGCACCCATACATTTTCCAATTCATCCAATGTTAGAAGAACGTTGGAGTACTCGCGCTTTTTCGGATGAAAAAATAAGCAGAGAAACGCTTCAACGTCTTTTTGAAGCTGCACGCTGGGCACCATCGAGTATGAATCAGCAACCTTGGCATTTTATTATAGGACGTGATAAAGACGAATCTTGGCAGAAAATATTTTCTACCCTTGTAGAATTTAATCAACTGTGGGCACAATATTCTCCGGTTTTAATTCTTACGGTTGGAAGAAAAATGCTTGAAGCCCGTACGGAAAGCAATACCCATTATCAATATGATGTGGGTCAGGCAGTTGCTTATTTCACATTTCAGGCACAGGCAGAAAATTTGTTTGTTCATCAAATGGGAGGAGTGGATTTTGTGAAAGTTTCAGAGATATTTGACATAGAAGAACCTTTTACTCCAATTTCTGTATTGGCTGTTGGCTATTATGGGCATCCCGAACGATTACACGAAAATATCCAGAAGCTTGAAAAAGCTCCACGTCAGCGTAATCCTGCTTCTGATTTTGTGTTCGAAGGAAAGTTCGGAAATAAAAGTACGTTGTTTTAAACCGGAAAAATGAATATTCAACGGGTATAATAAGCTGTTTGTCAAAAAAATCTAAAAGATATAGATGCAAAGCTTTGTGAATCCGGCTTTTTAATGTAGGTTTGTTTTCTTTAATTTGAAAAACCCGGATTTATGAAGTACCTGAAATTTACGTCGTTAGGAATTGTCATACTTGTTATTGCAACAAGTTGTAATTCGTCAAAAAAAGAAACCGAAAAAATGGAAAATGAACTCAAGGCATTTATTGCTCATCATGATTCGTTAACAATACCGCTTTCAAAAGCTGCAAATCTGGCTTACTGGAATGCATCCAACACCGGCGATACCAACGAATATGCCAAAGTAGATGAATATTCGATGAAACTTACCGAAGTCTATGCCAATAAAGAAGCCTTTGCAAAACTGAAAACGATCAAAGAATCCAATGCAGTGAAAGATTCGTTGTTAATGCGCCAACTTGATGTGCTCTATCGTGGATATCAAAGTGCTCAGGTTGACACGGCTAAACTAAATGCGGTTATTCGTCTTTCAACCGAAATTGAACAAAAATACTCAAACTTTCGTGCAGATGTTAAGGGTAAAAAGCTCTCAGATAATGATATAGAACAGGTTTTAAAGACTTCGGTAAACAGTCAGGAGTTGAAAGATACCTGGATGGCTCACAAAAAAATTGGTCCGGTTGTGGCTGATGATATCCGTAAACTGGTAAAAATGCGTAACGAAATCGCGAAAGAACTTGGTTTTAATAACTATCATGAAATGAGTTTGAAACTGAGCGATCAGGATCCTGCAGAAATCAGCAAAATATTTGACGAACTGGATCAGTTAACCCGTGAATCGTTTGCAAAGTTGAAAGGCGAAATAGATGAAAACTTTGCAAAACGTTACAAAATCAAGAAAGAAGAGCTAATGCCATGGCATTATCAAAACCGCTACTTTCAGGAAGCTCCTGAGCTCTATCCGGTAAACCTTGATAAGCTTTATGCAAATAAAGATTTAGTTGAAACAACCCGTAAATTCTACGATGGAATAGGCCTGCCTATCGATGATCTTCTGAAAAAAAGTGATCTTTTCGAACGTGAAAAGAAAAATCAACATGCATATTGTATTGATATTGATAACGAAGGAGATGTTCGCATTCTTTGCAATGTGAAACCTACTCAGCAGTGGATGAATACCATGCTTCACGAATATGGTCATGGTGTATATGATAAATTTATCAATCGGGAATTGCCACGTTGTCTGCGTGAACCAGCTCATACGTTCACCACAGAAGCTATTGCGATGCTTATGGGACGATTAGCATCCAATCCACAATGGATGAAAGATATGATTGGTATTTCAGAAGACGAAAAAGCAAAAATTGCAGAAGATTGTTTCAAAACGTTACGCCTTGAACAACTGGTGTTCAGCCGTTGGGCTCAGGTTATGTATCGTTTCGAAAAATCGATGTATGAAAATCCTGATCAGGATTTGAATAAACTCTGGTGGGATCTGGTTGAAAAATATCAAATGGTAAAACGCCCGGCTGACCGTAATGAACCTGATTGGGCTACCAAAATTCATATTGCAACTTCGCCCTGTTATTACCACAACTATCTACTGGGCGAAATGCTTGCTTCACAACTCCATTTTTATATTGTGAAAAATATTTTGAAATCAGACGATTACAAAAATGCAAGCTACGTAAACAACAAAGAAATTGGTAAATTTCTGATGGAAAATGTGTTTAAACCCGGTGCTTTATATCCATGGAATACCATGATTGAACGTGCTACCGGTGAAAAACTCTCTGCAAAATATTACGCCAAACAATTTGTTGATTAAGGTGGTTTTTTGAAAATAAATGGGCTGTTCAAAATGTCTCTCGTCTGTTAAAAAGGATTTCGACTTTTTGAACAGCCTCTTTTGTTATGTGTCTGGATGTGATAATTTCTATGATTTGTAAAAAATGAGAAGCATGATTTCGAAACAAATATTAATAAATGAATCACTATACACAAATGCAGCTGTTTAAATCCGATTTTTTAAATTGTGAAGCACAAAATGCATCTCCGTCCGAAGAAGAGTTTATTTGTAAGTCATTGTCTGATTTTGAGATAATTAAAAGATATGATATGGTTGTGATAGATCAATCTCTGACTTTAACTCGAAATCAGAACAAATCATATCTCGCATTAATAAACATTACGTTTACGTACAAAGGAGCCAAAAGTCCGCAAGCAATTCGAACTGAGGTAGAACAAGAAATAGTTGGGTTTGCAAGGTTGAAAAAAAATTACGGAAAGGTGTTAATACGGCCAGAAACAATTGAAGACAAGATTGTTGAATTGTTTGATCATGCCGATATCGACTTCTCCGAGGAACCCGATTTTAGTAAAAAATACTATGTATTTGCTTCAGACGAAGTGTGTTTTCGCAAAAATGTAACGCCCTCTTTTTTACAGGCTATTGCAAAACAGGATTTCTTCGAAATAGAGATTTTAGGGGAGCTACTTCTCATTAAAGTATCACAAGTCTATACACCTGAGGTCGGCAAAGCAATTTCTGAGTGTATATTACAGATAAACAATGGATTTCATTAGAAAAAATAAGTTTACTCTTTTTCAAATAACCGTTCATAGCCATTGTACGGGTGCATAGCCCGAAGTTCAAATCGAACTAATTTTTCCTGAACCAATGGTAATTTGTCTAAAGCAGCTTTGGCTATTGCAATACTTTCTGCTTCGAGTATCAAAATAGCATTGTGATCATCATCAAACGACAGTTCACGGATAATACCTTTTTGCTGTAATTCCCAAGCCCTCATCGCTTCACGCTTCAAAATCTCGATTGTAAAATCTTCAGCTTTTACACCTTCAACATCTTCTTCAATGGCTAGAATCTTCATTTTGGTAACTTTGAATCGTTTAAAAAGAATTTGCATCCATCTTCCACTGTTTTTGATACCGGAATAAACGTTATACCTATAGCATTACAGATCTTTTCATTTGAGTAATAGTAATGATTTTGAGAAGTTTTAATAGTTTCACGTGTAATCAGTGGAGCTTTTCTTCCCAGCAAAAATTGGAATTGTTGTAGAATACGATAGATGCTTAATATCCATGGTTTCGCTTCAATATGAGGAGCCTTTCTCCCATAATTACGAGCAATTAGTGTAAAAAGCTCTTTATAGCTAATATTTTCGGATGAAATGATGTAACGTTCGTTAACCTTGTCGCTTTCCATGAGTAAAACAAGGGCTTTGGCAACATCGCGAACATCTACAAAACCGTTCACTCCCTGCGTGTAGAAATTTGATTGTTTGTACACTTGTGAAAAGATTTTTGAACTTCCGTCTTCCCAGTTGCCGGGGCCAAGAACTACTGACGGATTTACAATCACAACCGGAAGACCTTCTTCGCTGGCTCGCCAAACTTCGAGTTCTGCACCATATTTGGTAATAGCGTACTGCGAATTCCGATCAGATGATTTCCAGTGTGTATTTTCGGTAATTACAGCTCCATCGTCAGTACGGCCAAGTGCTGCAATTGAACTAATATGGCAAAATTTACGGATTCCTTTTTCGAGCGCAAGATTAACCAGATTAGCTGTTCCGGTTATGTTAGTGGTATACATATCTTCTTTTCGGGAAGGGTGAAATGATACTACTGCTCCGCAATGAATGATGGTATCAACATCCTGCATAGCTTCTTCCAATGAATGGAAGTCGAGTAAATCCCCTGTTTGCCATTGAATTTTAGAAAGCAATTCATCTACATTATCAGTATAGTAAGAGAATATTTTCCGAACAAATTCCTTTTTGGAAATATTTCGGATTAATGCTTTAACCGGGTAATCTTTTCTGAGTAGCTCAAGCAAAACATGCGAGCCTATAAAACCTGTTGCACCTGTTACGAGAATCATAGTACAAATATACTCTATTTCAACTTCTGTTATCGTTTCCTCAAAAGAAGTATTTCTAACAGATAAATATTCAAAAAATAGGACAGAGTTAGTAGCGTTAAATGCAATAAAATCAATAAATTAACAGTGTTATCCTGATGACTAAATCGATTTTGGAGAGGAATGTTCCGGGGTTTTTCTATTTTGGTAAAAAGTATTAGCTTTGCCAACCAGAAATCCTTCAAAAATAATATACAATGCAAAAATTACTTTTATTGGGTGATGAAGCAATAGCACAAGCTGCAATCGATGCAGGCTTGTCAGGTATTTATGCCTATCCGGGCACACCATCCACCGAAATTACAGAGTATGTACAGCATTCGCGTGAGGCGAAAGAAAAAGGAATCCGTAGCAATTGGTCTGCCAATGAAAAAACTGCGATGGAAACTGCAATTGGAATGTCGTATGCTGGAAAACGTACAATGGTGTGTATGAAGCACGTAGGGTTAAATGTAGCTGCGGACCCATTCATGAATTCTGCAATTACCGGTGCAAATGGCGGTATGATTATTGTTTCGGCCGATGACCCATCTATGCACTCTTCACAAAATGAGCAGGATTCACGCTATTTTGGAAAATTTGCATTGATCCCGATTCTTGAACCAAGCAATCAACAGGAAGCGTATGATATGGTTCATTATGGTTTTGATCTTTCGGAAAAACTACATGTTCCTGTTTTGATGCGTATTACTACCCGTATGGCGCATTCACGCTCAGGTGTTGTCCGTAAAGCATCCAGCCGCGAACAAAATACATTGAAACTGCCTTCAGATTTACGTCAGTTTGTATTATTACCTGCCATTGCCCGTAATCGCTATAAGGGATTATTAAACAATCAGGGATTATTCGAAAAAGAATCGGCTGAAGCTGGTTTCTGTACCTATACCGAAGGTAACGATAAATCAAGAGGGATTATCGCAACAGGGATAACCTACAACTACCTTCTCGAAAACTTTGAAGATCGCAATATCCCATTTCCGGTATTGAAAATTAGTCAATATCCGGTTCCAACCGATCTGATTTCCAGATTAGTTGATGAATGCGAGGAAATTCTGGTTCTGGAAGAAGGCTATCCATTGGTTGAAGATGGTTTAAGAGGAATTCTGAACCGTGGAATCAAAGTTCATGGTCGTTTAGACGGAACGTTACCACGTGATGGCGAATTAAACCCAAACCTTGTAGCAGTAGCTCTGGGCATGAATGTAACCGAAGGTGAAGCAGTTCCCTCTGTGGTAACTTCACGTCCTCCGGCACTTTGTGCAGGCTGTCCTCACATTGATTCGTATCTTGCATTGAATGAGGCAATTGCTCAAATGGAGCCAGGTCGCGTTTTTGCTGACATCGGATGCTACACGCTAGGTGCACTGAAACCGTTTGAAGCCATCAATACGTGTGTTGACATGGGAGCTTCTATCACTATGGCAAAAGGTGCCGCTGACGCTGGTTTAAATCCGGCAGTTGCGGTGATTGGTGACTCAACCTTTACTCACTCTGGTATGACCGGTCTCTTGGATTGTATCAACGACAATTCACCCGTTACCATCTTCATTCTTGACAATGCAACAACTGCAATGACCGGCGGTCAGAATTCCGCTGCAACTGGTAAGCTGGAAGATATCTGTAAAGGTTTAGGCGTTGCAGAGGAGCATATTCGTATCCTGAAACCACTTCGTAAAAACCACGAAGAAAACGTTCAGGTTATCAAAGAAGAACTTGCATATCAAGG
>Ga0209639_1001982_pt1 | contig 17621 bp, 20 predicted proteins | sample EPASupsiteHSE605_FD_187268 | JGI IMG/M metagenome (GOLD analysis project Ga0209639, IMG submission 187268) | Bioremediated contaminated groundwater from EPA Superfund site, New Mexico - Sample HSE6-05 (SPAdes) (version 2) | ecosystem: Environmental > Aquatic > Deep subsurface > Groundwater >...
TACTACCTGAACGATTTTTAACTTCGCGTATAAACATAATATTTTTCTTGCAACACCCAAAAATAATAAATTATATTTGATTATTAAATAGTTACAGGGTGTTGCAGAAAAAATGCGGAAAACAGGAGAAGTCTGAGCAAAAAGGAAATGCTCTAATAAAAAGTGCAGATTTCAACAGAAAGCAATCTTTCTCATGAGGTTACACATGGAGGACAATACCTTAGGGGGGAAGTTGAATTTGTAAAAGGGAAAAAGATGAGATATTATTATTTGACTGATGAAAAGAATGCGTATAACACACAGTATTTTTATGGAGGAGAAAACATGATGCCTTTCAGAGTTGAGAATAGTAAAGACATCACAATTGATATAATAAAAACAATGCCGCCAGAATATGAAAAATATAAAGAAAGAACACAACCTGTCAACAAACCTGTTTAACCACTACAATAGTATAAGAATAATATTTTATTCCCTGATGTTTTTTTTGGGATTATCATTAATGAGTTGTGGAATATTGCGTTCTGATAAATATTGGAAAATAGAACAAAAAAGAATTTCAGAAATAAGAAGCAGATGGATTTATAAAGAATTAACAACTGAAATAAAGGGGAAAGTACTATTATTTAGAGAACCTTTTGGATTTGATTTGACATGGTATCCTGCTTTTACAATAATTCAAACCACAGAACAAGATACAGTTATTGTATTGGATAAGGAATTAAAAACGATGTTAAAGAAGGGTGAATTTGTAAATGTAGAACCATTAGAATGGAGCGAATTAGAAAAGGAGTGTTTAGGAACAGCGTATTTTCCAATAAAGAAAACAAAAATAAACAAGATTCTTGCTAGTGTGAAAGTTGTTTATTATGGAAAAATAAGAATTCAAGCTAAATAGGTACTACAACCGAAGAGCTCTACTTAGCGTGTAAAAGAGTTTCTATGGTAATCTTCCGGATATCCGGAAATACAGTAAAAACGGCAGTTCATTCACAATTGCCGTTTTTTATCATTTATCAAGAACTATTAGAAACAGGTTTTACCCCTTTAAAAACCCAACCCTGATATTTCGAAGCTTAAAAGTAACCCATAGAAGCCTTACCTTGGTACTTAGATGGTAAAACCTGATGCATCAATATATAAATCATTCTTGTTTCACACCCGTTAATCCAAATTTTAGTAGTTTTATAGCCACGAATACCAATTGATACGGAAACATCAAATCCATTTGATACGGATCCTGTAGTAATTACAAGTAATATATTGACATTTTTAGGTATTCAACTTAGTCTATCGGCTGTTATGACAGTAGGATTTGTACTAACTAGCGAGGATACTGGGCAAGGTTCTGATGCCATGTCTCAAAGAGTAGCTTCTGCAAAAATAGCATATGATAGTGCGGTTCAATTAATTGAAAATCTATTTAAAGGGAAAAAGCATGAATAAGCGACTATTGTTTTATTGTCCTGAAGTGAATTTTATTATTTGGGCATTTAAAGGATTTAAAGGGAGCTTTGATGATGAACTTAAGAAAGGAAATCAATTTATTAAGTTTGTATTAAATTCGATGATAAGAATCATACTAGTTTATTATATATACAAAATGAATTACCGATCTTAGCCTTAGCGAGTAAGGGGGTTTCCATAGAAAACATCCGGATATCTGGAAATGATAGCAAAAATGGCAGTTCTAGCGATTGCCGTTTTTTAGTGCAGCTTTAGCGTTTGAGATTAACTCAAATTTTAGTAGTTTTATAGCCACCAATAGCAATTTATACGGAAACATCAAAGCCATGATCATCACTCCCGTAAAAATAGATGAGTTAACGTATGGTTATAATCTTGATGGAAACGGAAAACTGATTAACAACCGTTTGTGCCATGTAAAAGATGTGCAAAGTGCCTCTTTATGTGATTATGATATTGACGATCAGAATGGTCAAAATTACCTCTACGATGCAATCGGAAACCTTGCCAAAGATAATGAACCAAGTCTAGAGGACTTTAGAAATATATTCTTAAATCAAATAGGAATTATTATTGATATGAAAAGTAAAAAACCATACTTTTTTAATTCTAGTTTTAAGAATGATGAAAAAAAGAAAGCTCCAAGTATGGATACGCCTATTTTCTTTGATTATAAGGAGGGACAATAAAATGAAAATTATATTTTGTTTTTTAATAATATGCTGTTTTTCTTGTTCAATCCAAGAGAAAAAAAGTTTAGAGGAACGAATAAATAATCAGTGTCCAAAATGTAAGCCAGACAGTGTAAAATCATTATTGGTATGTGGTAATAAAGAAACAAAGTATCTTGATGAGATGCTTAAAAAGTACAAGAATATTGGAAAAGTAGAGTTCATTGGAAACGAACCATATGACTGGAAAAGAATTTTTTTAATATTGAATAAGTACAATAAAATCGAAAACCTTATTATATCTAAAGGATTAAAAATGATACCTAGAGAAATTTCACTTTTAAAAAATGTCAAGAGTATTTATTTAAATTATAATGATATATGCACATCGGAAATAAATAATTATAATACATCAGTAAAAAACCTATATTTAGGCAGCAACAACCTAGGTAAGTTGAGTAATGATACTTTGAGTTTATTATTAGAAAATATCTCAAAATATCTTAACGAGTTAGAATATATAGATTTATCAAGTAATAATCTAACATCTTTACCATTGGCACTAAATGAATTTTCAAAGTTAAATAGTATTCAGGCTGTGTATAACAACCTTAGTGAATTCCCTTGTGAATTATTAAAAATAAATAATCTAACCAAACTAAACATTGATTACTATCCTAAAATTATGAATTCTCCACTATGTTTAGATAATTTCCCAAAAGGTTTTTTTATTTATTTTCGACAAACACAAGAAATTGATACTGTAATGTATCGTAAATTAATCAAAAGATACCCTAATATTAGATTTAGTGGAATAGCATATTAGAAATTTAAACTTAGCGTGTAAAGCAGTTTACATAGAAAACTTCCGGATATCCGGAAATACAGCAAAACGGCAGTTCATTACCAGAATTGCCGTTTTTTAGTGTATCCTTAGCGTTTTGGGTTGTGCACTTTTGCAAGTTGAAATAATCGAAGTATAATAACCTAATTGCTCCATTGTTTTATTATTCTTTCCAACACCTGGCTTCTTACTCGCTGGCATACTATAACGATGATTACAAACCTGTGAACAATACCCTGGGTAATAATAACTTTGTAGCCGATCCGTCGGCGGTTACTGATTTGGCAACCAATGCCCCCGGCTTGCACAACGGCAATATTTCGCACGTGGTAAGCATCATTTATGTAAAGCAGTAACTCAAAACCACACAATGAGTAGTTTTTACCGTACAAAGCGTCTGCTTGCATTTTGTTAACAATCCATTTACACTTGTATGGATTCTTATTTTTACATTTGTCGGTTCATAATCAGAAATTAAACCCTCGGAGAATATGAGAAACAGATTTAAACTACTTGCGGTTGCAGCACTTTTGCTGGCTGGTGGCGTTTATACCACTGTGAGTGCATGTACCAACTTTATTGTTACCAAAGGTGCATCGCGTGATGGTTCAACCATGATAACCTACGCTGCTGACTCACACACTCTTTATGGTGAATTGTATTATCGTCCGGCTATGGATTATCCGGAAGGAGCCATGATGGATATTTATGAATGGGATACCGGAAAATATCTCGGAAAAATAAAACAAGTCCGCCACACCTATGCGGTTATCGGAAATATGAACGAGCATCAGCTTGCCATTGGTGAAACAACCTATACCGGACGTGAAGAATTACAGGATACTACCGGAATTATTGATTATGGTAGTTTGATTTATCTCACTCTTCAGCGTGCAAAAACTGCTCGTGAAGCAGTACAGATTATGGGTCAGTTAGTTGCTGAATATGGTTATTACAGCACGGGTGAATCCATGTCGATTTCAGATCCGAACGAAGCATGGATTTTCGAAATTATCGGGAAAGGTTCTCCTGTGTACGATAAAAACGGAAAAATCGATAAGAAAAAATATAGCCGTGGGGCTGTATGGGTAGCTCGTCGCATTCCTGACGGATACATTTCAGGCCATGCTAACCATGCTCGTATTACGGATGTTCCTTTAAAAGACCCGAATACACTGTATGCAAAAGATGTAATTGAATTTGCCCGCAAAAAAGGGTACTTCAAAGGAAAAGATGAAGAATTCAGCTTTTCAGATACGTATGCACCACTGGATTTTAGTGGCGCCCGTTTTTCAGAAGCTCGCGTTTGGGCCGGATTCAATATGCTTTGCGATGGTATGGATAAATATCTCGACTATGCAATGGGGAAAAATCTAAAAAACCGTATGCCGCTCTGGGTAAAACCACGCAATCCTATTTCTGCTCAGGATCTGATGCATGTAATGCGTGATCATTATGACGGAACTCCAATGGATATGACCAAAGATCTTGGTACAGGTCCATATTCACTTCCGTATCGTTGGCGTCCGTTAACCTGGAAAGTGGATGGTCATACCTACTTTAACGAAAGAGCGATCGCTACTCAGCAAACCGGATTTTCATTCATCGCCCAGTCGCGCAGTTGGTTGCCTGATCCGGTAGGAGGAATTTTCTGGTTTGGCGTTGACGATGCTGCAAGTACCGTTTATGTTCCAATGTATTGCGGGATGAAATCACTTCCTGAAAATTACAGACAAGGAAATGGCAGCATGCTTGAATATTCTCCAACTGCAGCATTTTGGGTATTTACTCAGGTTTCAAATTTTGCATATACCCGTTATAGTGATATCATGGTGGATGTGAAAAAAGTTCAGTCAGATCTTGAAAATGGTTTTGTAATGTCAACCGCTGCAATTGATAAACAAGCAGCAGAACTCTACAAAGCAAATCCTGAAAAAGCAATTCGGATGATTACTGACTACTCTGTACAACAAGGAAGTATGACTTTCAATCGCTGGAAACAACTTTATGAATATCTGTTGGTTAAATACCATGATGGCAATATTAAGAAAGAAAAAGACGGTAAGTTTATGAAAAACGGGTACACCCAGCCTGCTTACCCTGATCAACCCGGTTATCCGGAATGGTGGTTAAAGAAAATTGCAGAAGATAGTGGTGATAAATTGAAATTCCAGGGAGAAGCATCTCACTAAAAAATTCGATTATCAAATATAAAAACGGGTACTTTCGGTCGGAAAGTGCCCGTTTTTTGGTTAATTCCAATTGGGATCGCTCCATGAAAAAGCATTCTGTTAAATTCACAAAAACAATCATTACCTTTGCAAACGCAAAATATTACCAATGAATGAATTTATCAACCTCGGAGTAGCCGAGGATTTGGTTCAGGCTATTTCTGAACTTGGATTTGAAAAACCCACACCCGTACAGCAGGAAGTTATCCCTTACATCTTACAAGAAAAACGTGATTTAATTGCTTTAGCCCAAACCGGAACAGGGAAGACTGCCGCATTTGGCTTGCCTGTTATTCAGCAAATTAATGCCGGTTCAAAACACCCGCAAGTATTGATACTTAGCCCTACTCGCGAATTGTGTGTGCAAATAGCTGCCGATATGCGCGATTTTACCCGTTTTCGCCAGGAGGTGAAAACTGTAGCTGTTTATGGTGGCGTGAGTATCGACAAACAGATAGAACTGATTGAAAAAGGGGTTTCCGTTGTTGTAGCAACTCCGGGACGTATGCTCGATATCATCCGTCGGGGAATTATAGACCTTTCTGAAATCAAATATGTGATTTTTGATGAAGCCGACGAAATGCTTGATATGGGCTTTCGTGATGAATTAACCGGAATATTAGAAACTACTCCCGACACAAAACACGTGTTGTTGTTTTCGGCAACTATGCCTCAGGAAGTAGAACATATTTCGAAAGAATTTATGAAAACCCCGCATCGCATCGTTGTGGGCAAACGAAATACAGGCTCTGAAAATGTGAGCCACCAGTACTTTGTAGTACGTACCAGTGACCGGTACACAGCTATGCGCCGCGTGATTGATTTTTATCCGGGGATGTATGCCCTTGTTTTTTGCCGAACCCGTCGTGAAACACAGGAAATCGCTGATTTATTGATTAAAGATGGCTATAATGCCGATTCTCTGCATGGCGATCTTTCACAATTGCAGCGTGATAATGTAATGAAGCGCTTCCGCTTAAAGAATATTCAGATTCTGGTGGCTACCGATGTAGCAGCTCGTGGTTTGGACGTTGATAACTTATCGCATGTTTTAAATTATAACCTTCCCGACGATCCTTCTGCATATACGCATCGCAGTGGCCGTACAGGCCGTGCCGATAAAATGGGAATCAGTGTTAGCTTTGTAACCGATCGTGAAAAGAAACGCATTCAGTATCTCGAAAAGAGCATCAATCGCCCTTTTGAACTGATAAAAATTCCTACAGGCTCTGATATTTGCGAAAAGCAGCTTTTTCACATGATTGACAAGATGATTCATCTTGATATCAATGATTCTGAAATTGATAATTATCTTCCGCAAATCAATAAAAAACTGGCTCAGTTTGACCGGGACGAACTGATTAAACGATTTGTTGCCGTTGAATTCAATTGGTTTTTAGATGTTTATCGCAATGCTCCTGACTTGAATGAGAAAGTTAAGGCTTCGCATAACTCGTATGAAGATGATCGTAATTTTACCCGCTTATTTATCAATTTAGGATACTTGGATAATATTAAGCCCCAATCGCTAATGGGCTTAATGAACGATCATTTGCATACCAAACGCATGAAAGTTGGTCGCATTGAAATCACTCGTACCTGTTCCTTTTTTGAGGTAGAAACAGATATAGCTGACGATTTGATTATTGCGTTGAATAAGGTAATTTACAATGAACGGAAAGTGTTCGTTGAAATAGCTTCAAAACGTAAAGGAAACGTAAGGGAACGCGGTTACAAGCTCGATAAAGATGATGACGGCTCTGAGCCAAAACGTGAACGCTCGTATCGTAGCGACAAGGGTGACCGGAAAGACCGTGGTGATCGTAGCGACCGATCGAGCCGTGGTGGATTTAAAAGCGACCGGAGTAGTTTTGGTGGCGAAAAACGTGAAAAAAATAGTAGCAGCTCAACCGCTTATCCGAAAAAACGTTCTGAATCAAAGAGCTTTGCACCTCCTAAACAAAGAGGTGAATCTAAAGGTGAAAGAAAAAGTGGTGGAGATCGTAACCGTAAACCGGGAAGATGGTAAAATAAAAATTCCCTTTTCATGCTACTCTCAAGAGTGTTTCCTGAGAGTAGCGCCTTCACTCTGAAGTGATTTGAAAAGGGCCCCTAAATTTATTAACTAAACCTAAATCAAAAAGGAGAACCCCCATTCTCTGTTTTTGACGGTGCAAAAGTAGAAAATATTTTTATTGCTTGTATTATCAATAATCAATTTTAATAATTATTTAACGTGCCAGCCTTCTATTTGAAGGAAATATAAGCTGAAAATTGAAGGCTGAAACTATTAAATTCGAGATTTGAATATTTTATAAAAAAACCAAATCTAATTATTTTTGTTCAGGTTGTTGATAATAAGTATTTTATGGTATTTTAGAAATGTAGCATGAAATTTTAGAAAAATGCTTTTCGGAAAAATTGGACTCTGAAAAGCATTTTTTTATGAATGTGCTGAATGTGTATTGATTACGATTTGACTGAAGTCGTGTTTTAAGCAGTTCTACTCATTCCAGTCCCCGTTTTCCCGGATGATTTCTATCAATCTGTCAATAGCTTTTGATTCATCTATGTTTTTTTGAATCAACGTTTTCCCTTTATATAGGTTCACTTTTCCAAAACCGGAGCCAACATACCCATAATTTGCATCAGCCATTTCTCCGGGACCATTTACCACACATCCCATCACTCCAATTTTTAATCCTTTCAGGTGTGATAAACGAGCTTTAATTTCCTGTAAAACTTCCTGGATTTTGTATTGAGTTCTGCCACAAGAAGGGCAGGAGATAAATTCTGTTTTATGAATCCGGGTTCCGCAGGCTTGCAAAATATCCAGCGTTAGTTTTGAACACTCTTCTGATGTTAAGTTTTTGTATTTCAGTAAAAAAGCCTGTCCGATTCCGTCCGACTGCAGCGCTCCTGTATAAATTGCTGCCTTGAGTTTGTACTCTTCAATGGATACATTTTCAGCTTCAAAAATAAAACCCAAAGGATTTTCTTCATTTATACAATGAAGATTTTTAAAAGTAGTTCTGAGTTCTGAAACCGATTGATTTCCGATGGGAATTATATTCCATTCACCTTTGTTAATCCGATTCGGATTGGCTTGTATTTCGAAATTTTCAGGAGAAACAGGGGAATCCGTTTTGTCTGGATCTATTGTAAGTGCTTGATTTTTAAGAATAAAATCCGCGTGTTGATTTTTTTCTTTACTTAAAACCAGAGGAGGAAAGTGGTATTTTTCGTTTTTATAGAATGCGTAAGGATGAAGTGCTTCTTCCTGTTTATGAACGGAATTTCTGGACTCTTTACAAATGTTTACGATACTACGTGCTACCGGAAGTTCTTTTTCCGGGTCTTCGGTAAGAGAAACACGGATTGTGTCGCCAATTCCTTCCATCAACAATGTTCCGATTCCGGCTGCTGATTTTAAACGACCATCTTCACCGTCGCCAGCCTCGGTAACTCCCAGATGTATCGGGTAATCAAAGCCTTCCTGTTTCATCTTGGCCACCAGCAAACGGGTTGCATAGATCATGGCACGTATCGAACTGGCTTTCATCGATAATACTAACTTGTGAAAATTCTGAGCATGGCAAATTCTCACAAATTCCATTGCTGATTCGGCCATTCCAAGGGGTGTGTCTCCATAGCGATTTACAATTCGTTGAGAGAGAGAACCATGATTTGTACCGATTCGAATGGCTGTACCATTTTGTTTACATATTTCAAGTAAAGGATAGAGCCGTTCTGCAATTCTGAGAAGCTCTTCGCGATATTCCCGGTCACTGTATGTTATATTCCTGATATTTCGATCTACGTAATTTCCAGGATTAATTCTTACTTTATCAATAAGTTTCGCGGCAATTTCAGCAGCTTTCGGATTGTAATGGATATCAGCAATTACCGGATTGGAATAACCCCGGAGAGTAAGTTCATTTTTGATATTTTCAAGATTTTCAGCAGACTGAATATTTTGAGCTGTAATTCTCACCAGTTCAGCTCCGGCTTCTATCATCCGGATTGTTTGTTCAACTGTTTTTTTTGTATCCAGTGTATCCGTGTTGGTCATTGACTGAATTCTGACATCCTGCTTTCCTCCCAGCAAAATATTCCCAACTGAAATTTCTCTGGATATATATGGCAAATAAGGAAGATTGATTTCTTCGGAAGTAATAGGTCGGGTCATAAAAGTACGATTGAATTAAGCCAGTAAGTTAAGATCTTTTGCTACGTTTTGGTTTAACGCGAGTAAACCTTCGGCGGTATCATCTTTTCCATTAAGATGGTAATCCTGAATTAGTCGTGCAAGGATGACCGTAGCGGTGCAGGGATGAGCAAAAGGTTTATAAACATGCCTGAAGGGTTGATAAAGCTTTTCGATATACTCTTCCGTTTGTTTTTTGGCAAATACCTCGCAAACAGGATTTTGCTCTATTATATTCAAAATGCTGAAGAAGTCATTTTTACGAATATTTCCTGCATGATTCAGACCTAATCCAAACATACACATTCGAATACCTCCTTCAGGAGAGATGCTTAAAATACTTGGTTTTACAAATGATTTTGCAGCACAATCGCTTTTTTGAATCAACTCTGAAAAGCTAACTTTTTTTGATTCAGTATTGTACAGGGTACTTGCACCGCCCATATCAACTAACTGCATGTTGGTCGCCTGATAATAACGGAAGCTTTGTTCCGGATTTCTTTTCTTCAGATCCGTAATAAATGACTCAAGTGTTGATTTGTGCTCATTAGAAAAATAGAGCTCATATCTGAGCTTTTGCTCTTCACAGGCAAGAATCACGTTTTCGAGTTGCTTAATGCCAGCCTTATCTTTATCAACACGGCTGTCGAATGTAATTGCAAGCACTTTTAAGCCGGCATGTTTCAGATTTTTAACCAGTTGATCCGGTTGAAGAAATATTTTTCCAGCGGCTTTGAAAAACCATTTGTTTCCCCAGAATGTATTGGTAAACAGCTTTGTATGAATTCCGAATGAAGAAGCAAAGCGGATAAGTTCAAAAATATCCGTTTTGGTTAAAAGAGCTTCTCCTCCTGTGAATGCAATGCCTTCATCGATAATTCCGGCAAAATAAGCATCCGATATTGTTTGCTTAATTTCTTTGAAATCGAGTTGTTGATTCAAAAAGTGATTCCGGACCGATTTTAACACACAATGCGGACATTTCGAATTACAATGATAGGTAACTTCAAAATAAATTTGCTCAAGATGTTTTAATGGATTGTTGTGATAATTATTTTTGTAATATGCTGTAATTTCATTTGTTACAGGCTCAGAAAGGTCAATGTAATTCAGAATTCGGAGGTCGGTGAGTTTTTCAATAAATGATTGGCTCAGCGTTTCTTTCCATTCGGCAATCCCCAATTGATATAGATCATTCAGATAATTCCGTACCCTTTTTTCAGTAATACAGGCAATATTTAACCTGTTTTCGAGAAGTTTCTTCTCAACGAGTAACGCTCCGATATGGGTTAAATGATAATAACGCATGGGTAATTCGTGAATGACTATTGCAAAGGTAGAATTTCTGATTAGATAACCAAAAGAATTATCAGGAGATGATTCCGCTTCCGATGCAGATGTGGGCTTCTTCATCGTAAATAACACCGAACTGTCCTGGTGCAATTCCGTGGATTTTGTCTTCTGATACAATTCTATAACCGATACCTTCCGGTTTTAACATTCCGGATGTAAAATCGGGAGTATGACGTATTTTGAATTTTATTTTTTGTGTTAAAGCGGAAGAGTCCCACGGGTTTCCGGTAATGAAATCAAAACCCTGAAGAAGGATAGAATTTCCGTAAACTTCGTCGGGATTGTATCCTCTGGCTACAAAAATGGTATTACTTTCCAGATCTTTTTTTACAACAAACCATGGCCCTCCGCTAAGTCCTAATCCTTTTCGCTGACCAATGGTGTGAAACCAGTATCCTTTATGTGCGCCAACTGTTTTTCCTGTTTCAATATCAATAATTTTTCCATTTTTCTCTCCAAGATATCGTTTCAGAAAGTCATTGTAATTGATTTTTCCAAGGAAACATATTCCTTGGCTGTCTTTTCGGAATGCACTTGGAAGTTTCTGAATTTCAGCAATTTTACGAACTTCTTTTTTAAGCAGATCTCCAATGGGGAACATTAGTCGCGAAGCCTGAATGTAATTTATCTGACCCAAAAAATAGGTTTGATCTTTGAACGAATCTTTTGCGGTTGAAAGCCATGATTTCCCATTTTTTTCGGTAATGGTCGCATAATGTCCGGTAGAGATTTTATCAAACTGGTGACCATATTTTTCTTCAAAGCTGCCAAATTTGATGAGCTTATTACACATCATGTCGGGGTTGGGAGTTTGTCCGCGCCGAACAGTTTCGATAGTGTAATGAACCACCTTTTCCCAATACTCTTCATGTAACGAAACAATTTCGAATTTGCAACCGTACTTTTTTGCGATGTAAGTAGTGATCTCGATGTCCTCTTCCGAAGGACAATCAATGTATCCTTCTTCATCTTCCATCCCTATTTTGATGTAAAAGATAGTAGGATCTATTCCCATCTCTTTCAGACGAAATACTGTTACAGAGCTGTCTACTCCACCTGAAACTAATGCTGCAACATTCATGCTCTATTTTTTTGCAAAAGTACAAAAGCAAACCGAATGCGATATGTTTTTGCATTTTGGATATGTGGAAAATAATGGTTTGAGGCTCTTAATCGGGTTAGTTTATTCCTTTTTGGCAGGAGCTGTCGCTATGATGTTTAGAATGATGTTTTTTTTCACTTTTGCAACCGAAAATATCGCGATAAATATGACGATGCTTTTCACGTTGTACAGGTGTTAAAATATTATGAATGTCAATATACTGATGTGTTGTGTGTTCCATCAACTTCGCCTGTGAAGCTGATATTTTTTGTACCAGTTTTTTGATTTTAGTTGTATCGGAAGGGTTCTCTTCCAGTGTTTGAAGCAGCAGGTCTTTTTCAAGGCGAAGCTCTTTTACTACAGGTTCCGATTGAGTGTGATATTTTGCTTTAATAGAATAAAAGCTGTCCTGTTGAGTTTTGCTGAGTGCCAATTCTTTTGCCATCGCCTTTTTTGAATTGGGACAATTTCCTGAACTACAAGGATTTTCTGGTTTAGGTTGGTATACCAGCACTGTTACTACGATTGCAATATTCACAACCAGAAATACAACATTAAACCAGAAGAATAAAGGATGATGTATTTTTGACATTTTATTTCAGGGTTAAAACTTGTTCTACATCTGTGCTGTTAAATTCATCGTAATAGTTTTCCTGTGCATACTTTTTGATTATTTCCTGCTTTTGTTTTTTGTTGGCAATGTTTACCGAAATTGTGTTTCCAATTCCGATTCCCAGAAAACAGCCGGAAATGATGAAAGCTGATACAGTGATTGGACGCAACACATGAAGCCAGTTTTTCTGAATGTGTTTGGTGGAGTGTTTGTTTTCTATTTTCTGTAAAATTCCGGTAAGGAAGAAAGGATCATTTGCGGCAATATAATCTGGCTTTGACTGTTGTAATCCTTCCGAAAGAACATGAAATAACTCTTTACATGATTTGCACTCCTGAAGATGGAATTCAACCAATGCTTTTTCGGTGTTATCAAGTTGGTTTTCAAGATAAGACCAAAGTTGTTGTTCTATGTTATTACACTCTTTCATGTTCGTATAAGTATTTGACAATTAACTCTCAAAAAACTTGCGATTAGTATTGGTTTTTTACGTAGGCTTTCAGTTTTTTCTGCATATTTTCCTTTGCTCTGTGAATGAGTGATTCAATAGAGGAGAGCGATAGCTTCATGATTTCAGAAATTTCCTGATAGGAGAGTTCCTCGAATTTGCATAGTGTAAATGCAGTTCTTTGGTTTTCAGGGAGAGTATTTAACGCTTTACGAAAAACATCTGCTATTTCGGATGATTCAACTTCAAAGCAGGTATGCATAGCATGTTTTTCATCTACATTTTCATCTTCTTTGAATCCCATCCAAAGCTCTATTCTGTCAATAAGTTGTTGATGATAAATATGTTTTTTGAAGTTAAGTGACTTGTTGATGGCAATCCTGTAAATCCAGGTAGAAAGAGAGGAATCCCCTCTGAAAGAATCAATTTTTTGCCAGATATCCACAAAAACATCCTGAGCAATATCTCGTGCATCATCCATATTGCCAATAATGCCATAGCAGGTGTGGACGATCTTTTGCTGGTATTTTTCGACCAACTGGCAAAACACTGCCTGATTTTTGTTCCTGATTTCCTGAGCTAAGAGTGAGTCTTCCATTAACGCCAAAAATAGACAAAGGCCTTGGATTAACCAAAGCCTTTATCATAGCGAAAAAAAGGAAGTTTTATTATTTAGCAGCTTTCTTTTCAGCTTTCTTTTCAGCTTTAGCAGCTTTCTTTTCAGCTTTAGCAGCTTTCTTTTCGGTTTTAGCTTCTTTCTTTTCAGCTTTTACTTCGGTTTTCGGTTTAGCTTCAGTTTTGGCTGGAGTTTGTGCTACTGCGTTTCCTGCGATTAAAGCAGCTACAGCAATGCTTACTGCTACGAAATACTTTTTCATTGTAATGATTTTTTAAATGTTAGACGTCTTTTTGACACATCTGAAAACAAAAACTTGTGTTCTTGTAAAAATAATTTTTTCAGAAATATCTTTACAATGAAAAAGCCCCGATAAATCGAGGCTTTCACTGTTTTTATAGCGCAAAAGATTAGTTAGTTTGAGCAGGCTTAGTTTCTTCTTTTTTGCATTTGTGTTCGCCTTTTTTGTCTTTGCAGCAACCTTTTCCATCAGCTTTTCCTTTGCATGTGCCATCGCCTTTACATTTATGTTCACCGGTTTTTCCGTCGGCTTTACATTTATGTTCACCAGCTTTCGCATCTTTTTTGCAGCAAGCGTCTTTCTTTTCAGCCTTAGCTTCGGTTTTTTGCTTTGTTTCGGTTTTTGCAGGGGTTTGTGCAATAGCATTTGTAACAACTAAACCAGCTAATACAAGCGTTAGGGCTAAAATTAATTTTTTCATAATATCTGAATTTTAATAAGTGATTTATAATTTGACAAGTTAAAGATAAAAAACTTGCGTTTAGAGATAAAAAAATTCGACATTAATTTATAATATATTGCTAATCAGCATTGTATGAGCGGGCGCTTATGAAGAGAAGATGGAAATGATATTTTTTTTGGTGGTTTCGATTTTCTTCCTATTTTTGCAGTCCCAATAAGGTCTCGTGGCCGAGTGGCTAGGCACCGGTCTGCAAAACCGTCTACAGCGGTTCGAATCCGCTCGAGACCTCAGGAAAAAGTCGATTATAAATCACTGATTTACGATCGACTTTTTGTTTTTTAACCATGAAGTAAAATGTCTTTTTCTATCTATCCATAATGCATTTTATAAATCCGCTTGTTTGTTTTTTTAATTTTGTGAAAAATGAATGACAATGCGGTTACTCTTTACGTTTTTGATATTTATGGCTGTGATGAGTTTAAATGCTCAGCGCTTTAATGCAGGTGTTTCTGCCGGAATTGTTGGTTCTCAGGTAGATGGCGACAGGTTTGGTGGCTACGATAAAGCCGGGATTTCCGCCGGATTATTTGTAAACTATGCATTGAACAATCATACTGCTCTTCAGCTTGAACTCAATTTTGTACAAAAAGGGAGTCGTCATAATCCAAATTATGAGAAGAATGACTTTGAGCAATATTTGATGCGAATTCATTATCTGGAACTTCCCGTTATGTACAAAATGAAGCTGAATGCCAAATTCGACTTCGAATTGGGGTTGATTCCGGCGGTATTGATTTCGAACTATGAAGAGGCTTCTGGGTATGAGCTGACGGGTAATTCTTTTCGAAGTTTTAATTTGAATGGAGCCGCCGGATTTGATTATCATCTTACCAAAAACATTGGTGTAAACTTACGATTTGCCTATTCACTGGTGCCATTACGTGAAAAGGCTACAATTGGTGACCGGAATATTTTATTCCAATGGGGACAATTTAGCAACGCGTTTGTTTTTACAGTAAACTATACATTTTATCATGCAGGAGAATAAAAAAATAGTTGTTGCTGTAACAGGAGCAAGTGGTTCTGTATATGCTCAGCGCCTATTTCATCATTTGGGAAAGCTTCCAAAAGAAAAATATCAGATTGAAGTAGTGTTTTCTGATACAGCAAAGAAAGTTTGGGAGTTTGAGCTAAAAGGAGATAGCTATCGGGACTTACCATTCAGAATATGGGGAAATAGTGACTTCTGGGCTCCGTTTGCGTCAGGCTCTGCCGGATTTGATACCTTGATTGTATGTCCGTGTACTGCCGGAACAATGGGCAGGATTGCAACCGGAACAGCCGATGATTTAATTTGTCGTGCAGCCGATGTGATGCTGAAAGAACGGAAAAAACTTATTCTCGCTCTACGCGAAACACCCTTTAACCTGGTTCACATTCGGAACATGGAAACAGTTACCCTTGCAGGTGGCATTATTTGCCCTGCATCTCCTTCATTTTATAGCAATCCTTCTACAAAGGAGGAGATTGTGGATACCGTTGTACAGCGGGTTTTACAATTAGCTGAGATAGAAGGTGCTTTTTTTCGTTGGGGAATGAATACACAACAGTGATATATAGGTATTTATGTTGATAATAGGATGTTTGTAAGATGTTTTCTAAATCGTTTCAACATAAGACGGGTTCTGACGACTTTTTGTATTATCCAAGCTTTTTTAACATATTGATTATAATGCTGATATTCAATTATATAATGTTTACTTTACTGCAATATGGAGCCTGCTTGAAGAGAAGTTTCGGGCAAATTCTAAAGATAAAGCATTCATTGAGTTATTCTTTCGTACCTTTGAAGCTTTAAATCTATCGTAAGTTTTCTGCTGTTAAAGCATGTTATTCCTAAGTAGTTGTTTGAATAAAAGTAATTACGGATGAATGATAAAACCACGTTAGGTATTAATCCATTGGTCAGTACAGTAGAAAATCAGGCATTCCCCTGTTCGTTAATACTACTTTGTTGGTCAGTACAAATTTAGGGGACAAAATGAATTCATTTCGTATAGGTAATTTTACCATTCAGGTTCCGATAATTCAGGGAGGAATGGGTGTTGGTGTTTCATTACACGGTTTAGCGATTGCTGTTGCAAATCAGGGTGGTGTAGGAGTTATTTCCAGTGCCGGGCTGGGCTTGTTGTACAGAGGTTTTTCAACCGATTATGAGTTTGCATGTATCCATGGGTTGAAAGAAGAAATTGCAAAAGCCAGAGCCAAAACCAAAGGAATTTTAGGGGTGAATATCATGTGTGCTATGACTAATTTTGCTGATACGGTGAAAACTGCTATTCAGGAAAAGATAGACATTATTTTCTCAGGAGCAGGGCTGCCTATGGATTTGCCTTCATTTGTGGATGAAGATAATCATACACGTTTGGTTCCGATTGTTTCTTCGGGCAGAGCTGCTAAGATTATTTGTGAAAAATGGACTTCTCATTATGATTATCTCCCGGATGCTATTGTTGTGGAGGGTCCTAAGGCCGGAGGCCATCTCGGATTTAAACCCAACCAGATTTTTGATGAAAATTTCAAGTTGGAAACGCTTGTAGAAGATGTTTGTAAGGCCATAGAACCGTATGAAAAAAAGTATGACCGAAAAATTCCCGTGATTGCTGGAGGAGGAATTTATACCGGAGAAGATGCGTTTAATATTATGCAGCATGGTGCAAGTGCAGTTCAAATGGGTACACGCTTTGTAACCACTGAAGAGTGCGATGCTGCTCAAGAATTTAAAGAAACTTACATTAACGCTACGCAAGAGAATATTGAGATAATTATTAGTCCGGTAGGGATGCCCGGACGTGCCATAAAAAATAGTTTTATCGAGAAGGTTCGAGAGGGGAAAAAGCAGCCGCTTAATTGTCCGTTCCATTGTATTAAAACCTGCGAAATAGAAACAAGCCCTTATTGTATTTTTATGGCTCTTTACAATGCATATAACGGCAAAATGGAGGGTGGTTTTGCTTTTGCTGGAAGTAATGCCTATAGAGCCGAAAAAATAGAAACGGTAGGAAGTGTGTTTGCCGATTTACAGGCGGGATACGAGACTGCAGAAGAACGAGCGAAAAGTGTAAGTAAATAACTTATTTAGAATATAACGAAGAAGGCTGCCATAATTGACAGCCTTCTTTCTTTTCATAAAAATCTATTTATTTTAACCACATTTCGAATAACCACACTGCTGGCAACTTAAGCATCCTTCTTTGTAAACCAGACTATCGCTGCCGCAATCAGGACAGGCTGCACCTTTGGCTTCTGTCCCGTCAGGAATATAGCGTTTGAGTGCACGAACTACCCCGTTTTTCCATGTATTA
>Ga0209639_1001983_pt1 | contig 17619 bp, 27 predicted proteins | sample EPASupsiteHSE605_FD_187268 | JGI IMG/M metagenome (GOLD analysis project Ga0209639, IMG submission 187268) | Bioremediated contaminated groundwater from EPA Superfund site, New Mexico - Sample HSE6-05 (SPAdes) (version 2) | ecosystem: Environmental > Aquatic > Deep subsurface > Groundwater >...
ATAAACGATTATATTTAATAACGGTAATATGCAAATGGGCATATTGAGGAAATTGTCAGGAAATTTAGCATTTGTGCGTAAATGCTTAAAATTTTTGCAGGGTGTGAAAACTGCCCAATGACAACTGTAATAATTCTGTCTAAACTCATGTAAAAATATAAAATACACGGCAAACAAAATATAGAAAGGGCTGTCATCATGGGAAGAAAAACATCGGCAAAAAAGACGGTAATGGAAACGGTTCAGACTTTCGGACTGAAAAAAGCTATTTCATATATGGACAAGGATCCGGACGAGAACATTCCAAAGGTCCTGAATTGGATAGAGAGAGTCGGCGGAGTTGAAGAGCAGGCAAAAGCTTGCAGGGAAGGCTTTGAAAACAAGGATGGAAACTGGTATAAGCTTATAAACAGCTTTTGGACGGATGTCGACAACGAAGTCAGAAAGACGATATTTGAAAACTTCATTGTAAACGCGACGATACTGGGCGGAAAAAGAAGGAATAAATTCAGAGACAATGAAGGCTGCAGCATCCCGTGGGCCATTCTGATGGATCCGACGAGCGCCTGCAATCTTCACTGTATAGGCTGCTGGGCGGCGGAATACGGCAACAAGCTGAACATGAGCCTTGATGAGCTTGACAGTATTATCTGTCAGGGCAAAGAGCTGGGCGTATATATGTACATTTACTCCGGCGGAGAACCGTTGGTGCGTAAAAAGGATCTTATCAAGCTCTGTGAAATGCATCCGGACTGCCAGTTCCTTGCGTTTACCAACGGAACGCTTATTGATGAACCTTTTGCGGATGAAATGCTCCGTGTCAAAAACTTTGTGCCTGCATTCAGTATAGAAGGTTTTGAGGAAGCAACGGACTTCAGACGCGGCAAGGGTACATACCAGGCAGTCATAAATGCAATGAAACTGCTAAAAAGCAAGAAGCTCGTTTACGGCATATCCTGCTGCTATACTTCGAAGAATACCGAGGTTATCGGCAGCGAGGAGTATATTGACAATATGGTCGAGCTCGGCGCAAAATTCGCATGGTTCTTCACCTATATGCCGGTCGGGAAGGACGCGGTGCCCGAACTTGTCGCAACGCCTGAGCAAAGAGAATTCATGTATCATAAAATCAGAGAGTACCGCAGCACCAAGCCGATTTTTATGATGGATTTCTGGAATGACGGCGAATATGTCAACGGCTGCATAGCGGGCGGTAAGGACTATCTGCATATCAATGCAAACGGCGATATCGAGCCCTGCGCCTTCATACACTACTCTGGTTCCAATATAAGGGATAAGACGCTGCTTGAGGCCTTCAAATCACCGCTTTTCATGGCCTATCACAATAATCAGCCGTTCAATGACAATCTGCTGCGTCCATGTCCGATGTTTGACAATCCCGAAATGCTGAAAATGATGGTAGAGCAAACTGGCGCGTTTTCAACGGATATGAAAGCACCCGAGGATGTTAACGACCTTATTTCAAAAACTGTTTCCGCTTCCGAAAAATGGGCGCCTGTTGCCGACAGGCTCTGGGAATGCTCACACGGCTGTGCGGGCTGCAAAGGGCAGCGGGGCGCTTGAAATAATATTCGGCACGGAATGGAAATCATCTAAATAGCGGCGGGGCAACAAGGTGCTCCGCCGCTAAGCTGCTTGTTGAAATCATTACCCGAAGGAAAGTCAAAGATATTGACAAAGAAATAAGAACAGGGTATAATCATTTTCGCGCTTGTTCAAAGAAAACAGCATGCTGGATTAGCTCATTCGGTAGAGCACATCACTCGTAATGATGAGGTGGCGAGTTCGATTCTCGCATCCAGCTCCAACAAAGCCCTGCGATCAAAAGATCACAGGGTTTTTGATTTTGGGACTTATTTTTGAAAATGGGGGCTTGGGGTTTATTTGGGGTTTACAGGCGCAAAATGGCACGAAAATAAGCTTCACGTAACGTTAAAATAAGGCAGAGTACAGCACAAAAAAGGGGTTTGAGATAATATTCTCAAGCCCCCTTTTTTTATCCGATTTTGCTTATTTCAACGATTGGATTCGGCTCAGATTCTTTTTTCGCTTGTAGAATATCATCAAATTTATCAAAAGTCTGAGCGGCTTTTGCCTCGGCTGAAGCTATTACATGGGTATAAATGTTTGACGTTGTGCTTTGCTGGGCGTGGCCCAGATTGTGAGAGACAATTACAAGCGGGACGCCATCCGCAATCATCAGACTTGCATAGGTGTGCCGAAGCGAGTGAACGGTGACCTTCGGCAGACCAGAACGCTTTATAAAGCCGGTAAACCATTGTGTAATACTATCGGGGAAAATCGGCTCTCCAAAATCGTTGGTGAATATGCGGTCATCAGTATTAAGCCATGCGTCGCCCAGCTTTTGCTTTTGTTTGTCCTGCCAGTCTTTATACTCGAACAGCATCAAAAACGCCGTGGTGGACAGCTTAAGGCAGCGTTGGGACTTTCTGGACTTAGGGGTGTCAAGATAAACGCCTTTTCCCGGTAAGTAATTCGACGTCTGCGAAATCATGATTGTGTGACTTTCAGAATCAATATCCTTCCACCGTAACCCTGCAATCTCTCCGCGGCGCAATCCGGAGAAAACATCAAAGGTTATCAATGCTCGCCACTTAATAGGCTCGCTTTGCAATAATTCTAATAGACGTCTGGCATCAGGCTCGTCAAGGTAAGCCGCTTCATGGTATCCTATAGACGGTACATCGGCACGAGACGCGGGGTTGCTGGCGATATATCCCCACTGTACAGCCTTGCCGAGAACAGCTGACAATACCCGATGATATGTCTGTATAGTGCTGGCCGAGAGGGGAGTGTTGTTACGGACAATGTCAAATGCATCCTTAAACTCAAGGCCTGCAAACTTTGATATTGCCTCCGCGTTTTTCAAAGAGATATTTTCTTCCTTTTTCAGCTTCTGAAAAGTTCCGGCTGAAATGCCGCTTTCTACCGCGAGAGTTGTTGCCGGCTTTTTGGTTTCATTGAACCACTTCTCAAAATCGAACTTCGCTTTGGCGGCGCGGCGCATACGCATACCCTCTTCATGCAGATTCGCATAGAACGAGTTGATATGACCAGGCTTTAAGTCTTTGAGCTTAATGTGCCCCAGAGCCTCATTGATGATCTTCATCTTTTCTTCGTAATTTACAACTGTTTTTACTTTCAAAGTCGGACGCGCGAAGTCTTTTAAGAATAGTTCGGTGAAGTCAACCAAACGAATATTGCCGTTATGAGTATTAGAAAACTTCACTTGTTCCTCAAACAAGGTGGCTTGACGGTTGAGCTCTTTTTCAATTTGCTTGGTTGTCAAGCCAGCATTAGGTACCCATGTCATACGTTCTCGAAGCTGCTTGCCGTTGATATCGTAGCCCTTGGAAACAATAATTTTGTAGGTGTTTCCGCGTTTCTCTATTGTAGCCATAAAAAACTCCTTCCATTTCGAGGGCACCTATGCTACAATAAAAGCGCGAAAGGTGCCTTTTTAGTTGTGATTTAGGGGCCCTTACATAACGTCCTTGGTGTTGCTGCACCAAGGACGTTTTTTCTATTTGAAGTGCTCAGCCTTAAGTGGCATTTCGGAATGTAGAGACTTATAGATTTTAGAAAAATCAACTCCGCCGTACTGTTGAGCTAGTTTATACATGTGCTTGCAGGGAAGACCTCTGGCTTGAAAATCCATACAAGTACATTGGCTAAAAGTAGTGCTATAAACCTCTCCTTTTGAACCTCTAGTTTTCGCGCTATTACTTTTAGAGTCATAATTGAAAAGTACAACAGTATCCGACCGAAGAATCCTATCATACTGACCTTCTTCAAAATGAACTGGCATATCCCAGATGCGAAAAGGGGACATTTTGAGGGTCGGTTCAATGCTTTTTATTTTGTCTTCCCGTTCCAGTTTATCTAGAGCAGCACAGAACTTATCACGTTCTGGTTTGCTTTCCTTTAGTTTTGCAATTATATGTACGGCTTCGTCGGCAGCTTCTTCAAGGCACGACATACAGAGCCCTGCCGAGCTAAGTTTCAAGAACAACCCGCTTTTTCCACAATGCCAGCATTTCCCCATATTGTCGCCACTTTCTTATGTTATGTATCTATTTCGATGATTTACCAATCGCTTTTGCTAACGCGTTTCTTGAGTCTAATACTTCCTCGTATGTTTTAGCTTCGCTGCTGGCCAATAGTAAATCTGACTCGAGAATAAAAATTCTTAAATGTACATTGCCGTCTGCACTAGTATTTGAATCTGGTTTCTCCAGCGAGGACAGTGGTAATGCGTTAATTGCCTCGTAAGCTTCGTCCGCAGTAATATCAAATGATATGTACCGATCTGCTATCTCAAGAGCTTTTAGCCCAATATTATAATAGCTATCACTCAATCCACTTGGACGACAGCCGGTGCTGCATAATAGAAGCAAAAATACAAGTGCCACAGAAATGTAACGCTTAAGCATATAACCAGACCTTTCATATTAAACGTAAGTATGGGAATTTGTTTTTTAGATTAGCGCGTCCCAAAAATCGTTTTCATGTACGATTTTTATAGGCTTGCCTTTCTTGCGCAGGTCAACGGCTTTTTCTACTTTTCGGCCATAGCATGAGAATGCCCAGCACGGATTGCCGCCATTACCGACGACAAGATAGTCTGTTTTCGAACTGACAGAGTCAACGAATATTCCATTCCTGGAAAGAACCATTTCACAGATTTCGTCACGCTGCATTCTGCTTGATATGCCGGTAAAACAAAAGACCTTTTCTTCAAAAATAATATCAGGACAAAGAGCGCAAATCCCGGAAATATGTATTTCTGATTTCAAGGCATCGAGTTCAGCCTGAGTGATATTATAAGAATCTCTGATGTCGATAAAATCTCCAAGAAACGCCTTAAGCTCCAGACGCTCTTTATCGGTGACTTTTCGGTCAGCGAGGATAGAAGTCAATATGCTTTCTAATTCGTCGTATGGATAGGTTCCGCTTAAAAAATCGTTGATTCTAACCCAATCAAGAAGCCTTGAGATTTCTAGATTATCAATATGGTTATCTGCGAGTATTCCGTGAATTATGCCGTTTAACTGTTGCAGGCTGGCTGTCACATAATCATAATACTTGTTTTCACTCATGAAATTATTGCATACCCACAATATATCGCTGCACTCTTCTGCGTCGATTTTGCCGTCGCATAGAGCGGTGTCAATCAGAGGGAGAAGTTCTGTATATGGGTGCTTATTGGCAAACTCAGCCTGCAAGGAAGTCCAATTGAGCATCTCCTGCATTTCGGCATCGGTGATTTGACCATCAATCGATATGCCCTGTACTACCCCTTTTAATGTGTTAAGCGATTTCTCCAGCCGGCTTCTATTATGAAATATCGCATAGTCTTCAAGTTCCTGCATTATTATGATGCTCCTCTCATATGTTCACCGCCGTACGCGGCTATTTATGATTTTTTGTGCTCAGCTTCATAAGCTTTAATACTCTGCTTTACCCAGGTTTCCACAAGGTTATTCATAGAGCGATTTTCTTTTTCTGCGATTTCTTTTAACTTGTCATATGTTTCATCGTCAAATCGGAATGTAGTTTGACATTTATTCGTTGACATCAATTGCCGCCCCCCCTATTGTTTGATGCGACAATTCTATAATGCGGGTTACAGTCAATACACTATCACGGTGATATCACCATGCTAGGCAATATATACAAAATATTGATAGATACTTTTCATATCCATATTTTAGAAAGTGATGTATAATTATCACACTGTCGGCAGTTATTTGAAAAATAGGGGGGAACTGCTATATGAGTGAATCTGAGAATTCGCAAAGGAAAGAACTAAGTTTATTAACCACCGAGCAAAAACGAAATTTACTTACTTACCTTCAGCTTCTTGCTCGCGAACAAGAAATCGAAGATAATCAACTGCGGCCTTTTGACGATCCCCGCGCAAAACCCCAATTAACCTAATAATTTCATCATCCAGCCCGTCATCAGAAATGGTGGCGGGCTTTTCTTTTGTTTTATGCGAATCTTCAATGTTCCCCAATAAATAGTCGGCAGTAACTCCAAAGTATGCAACCATCTTATCAACAACAGGGGTAGAGGGTTTGACATCCTCGCCCTTATTGTTTTTTGCCTTCCAAACACTAATTGTACCTTTATTGATATTCATTTCAATAGCTGCTCTACTAGGTGTAATTTTTCTCTCTTTACAAAGAAGTAAATATTTGTCGTAAAAGTTCATAATTGGTTCCCCTTTTTGGCAATACTTAACAAAGTTTAACCAATTCGACTTTTTGCGTTGACAGTTTAAGCAATTCGACTTATACTGACAACGTGGGTTGAACCAATTAAACTATATAGTTATTATCATTCAGCAAAATCATAGTAACATATCAGTTTAATTATTTCAACTACTTTTTAAAATAGTTGAATTGGAGGTGAAATAATGCCAGATGATTGGAGTTCCACGATAGTTGCTCAAATGCATAGCAAGCGTGTTACAGGCAAAAAACTGGCCGAGTTAACTGGATATACGCCGCAGTATATCAGCCAGGTCCTTAACGGACACAAAGACACGTCTCAGGCACGAGCAAAAATTCAAGAAGCGCTTAAACAACTTGATACATAGGAGGTCGTTTTAATGGCAATTCCTCGAATGAGAACAGCGGAGGGAGTTCTTACTGAAATCAAAGCTCAGGATCCCAATTCCGAAGTGACTTTGCATTATATCCGATATCTCATCCATACAGAGAAAGTTCCGGTAGTTTCTGTTGGACGCAAAAAGCTGGTTGATGTGGACGCGGTATCGTCGTTTCTTACATACGGTTCACCGAACGAACAGCAAAAGCCGATGCTGGGAGAAATCAGGAGAGTAGCGGTATGAGCGCTCTGGTGAAACACCTTATTGATCTCGTCGGCGGTCTGCCAAATGCCCTTTGCGGCGTCGTTGAGGGGCTGATTATTACAGCATATCTCGCGGTGGTGTATCTGGCGGCCTGCGCAATTATTCCATTTAACTGACAGGAGCGGGACCCATGACATCACCGTGCTACCTATGCGAACACCGAACACAGACCTGTCACGGCAAAGACTCGGAGTGCCCGTTCAAGGCCCGGCGGGACGCATTCACGGCCGAGAGACAGGCAAAGTCAGAGGAAAAGCTTTTCAACAGGAAATGCAACGACATCATATACGGCGGTATAGCCGTCACACAGGAAAAGACTGCGAAAAGGAGGACGGAGCAGCTATGAGAGAATTTGAGCTTGAGGTCTACGACGGGACCGAGAAGATATTCGACGGTCCTGCCAGCGAGTTTATTGAGATCAATGACGATGACTTGGACGTTATCGCAGCGGTCGAGGCCTGCCGGGTTACTGGGTGCTCCACCTACGGCGGCGGCGCTTCGGCGGACTTCGAGTTCGTTAGAAAAGAGGTCTGACAATGCTGCTGAAAGCCAATAAGACCAGTATGTACAAGCTGGCAAAGCGCTACATACCCGACCTGCCACCGATGCGGCAGATGGACTTCGCTAAGGCACCTCAAAGCCGCAGCTACTTTCTCAAATGCTACGACCACAAAATCTATCTTTCCGCAGTTGTTGGCAGGCCCGTCCTGATGGACAAGAGCGAAACTATCTGTCACCCGACAATAGCCGAGCTTCGGGAGTTCGGCATGATTGAAGAATGAGGAAAGGAGAACAACGGGCAATGCGAAGAAAAGAACTACTCCGCAAACAGCGACAACTGAAAGCGGAGCAGAAAGCACGTATTAGGTTTATAAGAAAGCTTCGTAAAACATCCACAGGCGCGGAAGCAAAGGAACGCTTATTGACTATGTTGAGTTCACCAACATTATATTCCAGAGCCGAACTCCTTATCAATATCAACGCCGACAGAAATGAGAGCTAACTTCAGTTTTTTACAAATTTGATTTGCTGTGCGACGAGTCGACCAAGCCATTTCTCTGTCGCTGTCACTCACTTCACGGTTCGCAATACTATCACTAATCATATTTCGAAGATAATCGGCAGCAGCATACATAACAAACATTTCGCTTGCGGTAAATTCAGTCTCCAGCTTATTGAGTTTTTTTATAGCTGATCTTGCATCATCCGTTCTTTTATACAGCTTCTGCTTATCAAGCTGCATTTTACTAAGGTCGGGTATTAGATTTTTAAGTGCTGAGATTAAAACTACCTGTTCTTCTAAGTCTAGTGTTCCAGAAATTCGAGTATTAGCCACGATTACGCCTCCTTTCGACCATATATTACCACATGTGGCAAAGGAGAGCAATAAGGAAAGGAGGAGCGTAGACAATGGCATGGATAAAAAGAACACCATCGAAGCGTGATTCCAAGCCAATGAAATTATGGGTGCCTGACAACAGCGAGCAAAACAATGAAATCCAAATTGCAAAAAGAATTTCACGCGAAATAAACAGTAACTTTGTTACCGTATCAGCCCCCGGCAAAGCGGAAGCGGACATTATTCAAGAGGCTATTATCAAAGAAAACCGCCGCCGGCGTATCCGTCAGGAAATGCCAATGACATACGTAATTTTAATAGGCTGAAAAGGAGCGCGAGGGAAAATGGATGAAAAAACGATGCTTATGACCCTGAAAGAAATGCTTAAAGGAATGCGCGAAGACGGCGAGTGGCCCAGATACATTGAAGCCGTTGAAAAGGCGATTGCCATACTGTCGGAGCAAAAATAAGCACGCCGGAGCGGGTAGGCTCCGGCATGGAACGGGCAGACGCTAAACCTTGGGTTTGATAAAACCGTGTACTTGATTACCTTTTGCTTTAACAAGATAAATAGGCAATTCGGGAAACGAATTAAATAGGATGTTATTTAATTTTGTATAAGCCAAAACTGTTTGGATCTCGCAAGAGTTACTAAAAATCTGTGTGACAACAACTGAATTGTCAAAACCGTTAAGCTTGGATTTCAATTCTTCGGCACCGCAATTAAAGGAAAAATGTACGTAATACAATATTGAATCAGCCATAAAAAAACGCCTCCTTTCGTCCATATATTACCACAATTGACAAAGGAGAGCAACAAGGAAAGGAGAAACCAAAATGAGCAGTGCAGCTAACCACAGAGCCCGTTCACACCGTTCATATTCGAATAAGCGCTCTACAATGGGAAAAATCCAGAGCAGCGCTACATATCGCGAAGCTCGTGTTACCTATGTTAAAACCATGCGCCAGCGCGTCGCCGAATCATTATCGAAGTTAATTCCGTTGCGGAAGCCCAAAGAATCCAAGTCAGATAAGACATAAGAAAAGCTCCCAGCGGGACGGCCATCCCGACTGAGAGCAATGCAAAACATACTAACCCCATTATGGGGAAATCGAAAGGAAAAGTCAAGAGGTGTATTTATGCTCAGTACATCCTACTGCAAGGATTGTAAAAAACAGATAGCTTTTGTACTTACAGAGCGCGGGAAGTACATGCCTTGCGACGTGAACATGGTTCCGTATAATTCAAATCCGGACGGCCCGTCGCAGGTACTCACAAGGGGCGGGAAGCTCATCCGCTGCGACCTCGTCGGCGATGCTGAGCCCTGCGAGGCTTTTGGATATATCCCGCATTTCAAGACCTGCCGAGTCAAAGCAGGAATGGCACGGACGAACGGAGGTAACAGCAATGGCGATTAAAAACTACACTTCCACGGTCGACTGTTATAAGAGTCTCGGAGATATTCAGAGCGCCCTGGCAAAGGCCGGAGCTTCGAAAATCATGATTGATTACGATGGCGGCAGGCCTGTCGCGGTCACCTTCGTCATGAACACGGCGCAAGGATTTCGCGGTTTTCTTCTGCCGGCGTGCTTTGAAGGTACCGAGCGGGTTTTCAGAAAACAGAAGCTCAAGATTGACCAAGCGCAGATAGAGCGGACCGCATGGCGCAACATCCATGACTGGGTTCTTGCGCAGGTTGCTCTTGTCGAAAGTGCGGATATACAGGTCGACCAGGTGTTTCTGCCGTATCTCACAGACGGCAAAGGCACGACGCTTTATCAGCTGTACGAGAACGGGCGCCTGCCCCTGCTGCTCGAATAGTCTATGGGGATTGATATAAACAGCCTGCCGCCGGCATATCAGAAGCAGGCGCTCCGAAAGCTGGTCAGTCAACAGAAATCGGCAACGCTCCCCACTACAAAGGCGGAACCCAAATACCACAACACACCGACCAAAATAAACGACGTTAAGTTTCCCAGCATACACGAAGGCGAACGATACTGCGAGCTCATGCTGATGCTCAAGGCTGGGACAATCACAGATTTACGGCTGCAAGTAAATTTCACACTGCAGGAAGGCTATACGACGCCCGAGGGAAAGCGCATAAGGCCGATTGTCTATAAAGCTGATTTTACATATTGGCGTCAGGGCGTGCGCGTGGTAGAGGATGCAAAATCACGGCCGACCAAGACCAAAACGTATTTGATGAAAAAGAAGATGCTCCAGGACAAATACGGCATTGAAATTACAGAGGTCTAAAATGGAAGATTTTGATTACATAGAGTACACACATACAATTCTCATTGCTCCGCCCGCGAAGTTTCTGAAAGGGATTGCGTATCGCGGCGAGGAAATGCTCGAAGGGCTTACCTCCGCGGCACAGACGTTTTTTATAAAGGTCAGAAATCTCTATAAAGCCGGAATCAACAGCGAACAGGGAAAGCGGGAGATGATCGAAGTAGAGCGGGCCTATGAGTGTGACAAAGCTACCGAAGCTGCGAATTTTCGTATATCTCAGCTTTGGGCACATATAGAAGCCCCGGCCAGAGAGTACGCGCATAGCGCCGGTACTCCTGAAGGCAACAGGTTCTATGCTGCGGTTTATGGGACCCCGGAAAACTGGAGGCTCGACAGAAGATGAATTATCGGCTAATTTACTTTAAGCGTGGAATCACAACTTTTTAACGTGGAGGTGTAAATGTGGAAAACGAAAAAATCGTTATCGGGTTTCCTGATAAAAAATATAAGACAATCTATGCAGACCCACCTTGGCCCGAGAGAGGAGGCGGAAAAATAAAGCGCGGAGCGGACAGACATTACGAACTTATGACGGTCAAAGAAATTATATCCCTTCCCGTGTTTGAGCTGGCAGAGGAAAACTGTCACCTCTATTTATGGGCGACAAATAATTATCTGCCTGCGGCGCTCGAAGTTATGAGAGCATGGGGTTTTGTTTACAAAACCTGCATTACGTGGGGAAAGGACAAATTCGGCCTCGGTCAATACTATCGTGGTCAGACTGAACACTGCCTGTTTGGTGTGCGCGGGAGCCTGCCCTACAAGGTTGCAGACGGCAAACGTCAGCAGGGAAAAACTCTGATACTGGCCCCGCGGCTTGAACACAGCCGCAAGCCGGACAAAATGCGAGAGATGATTGAACGTGTTAGTTACCCACCGTACATAGAACTCTTTGCACGGGAGCAGCCGCTCGGATGGGATGTATGGGGCAAAGAGGCTCCCAATGCTGAAGCACCAAGTGTTATTCAAATTCCTGTGCCAGCGTCTCAATATCAACCCCAAAGCCTTCTAACAGCGTCGGGCCAGATGCAAGAACAGAATCGACCGTAATTTTTCTAAAGGTTTTGCTTGGCTCAAAATCCGCATCGTCAATTTCAAATGACGGCAGTCGAGTTGCTTTAGTGGCAAACAGCACTTTATACCGAAGCTGTTCAAAATCGAGGCTGCGAGCCTTCTGGTTCAAGTCTTTAATGAGCTTATTGGCGGCTTCCGTAAACGCATTGGTGTATGGATGGTCAAAGTAATTCATGATTTCCTCTTTCCACGACAAAAACGTTTCGCGGACAGTTACCATAGGCGCACAGTTTTCTGGGACGCTACGGATGAATTGCAAAAAGAGCTCTCCGGCCTCACGGCGTTGTTCCTGCTTGTACATCGTGCGCACAAGCTCTTTCAGATGGTACGCTTGGCCAACATTAGGATAGTCTAAAAACATCTCCTTGAGACGATTATAGGACTCCACGCTCAAGTCTTCTTTGTTAGACTTCATCAGCTTGGACAGGTAAAGAAACTTCTTCCGTTGGGCGGCGTTCATGCCCTCACGTGCCTGCTTGCGAACATCGTCCATGCGCCGGTTAACGAGCTGAATGACATGGTAGTGGTCAACGACAATCTTTGCGGATGGCAGTACCTTCTTGATGATTTTTTTATAGGGAGCGTACATGTCCATTGTAACGACTTTGATGTTGTGCTTATCCGGCATCCTTCTGAAAAGCTCTAAGATGGAATCAGGTTCGCGGTCAGGAATAATGTCAAGCAGCTCCCGGTTTTCAACATCAGTTATCACAAAGCGAAAAATTTTATGAACATGGTCCTCATCTATGCCAAGTACGCGGGGCGCTTTATAAATCAGCAGCTTTTCATTCCATTCGACATACTCATGAAAACAACGGCGAACAGTGTTGACGGAGATACTGTTATCCTGAGCGATTCTGGAAAACGTGTCCTTCAGGCAAAGCTTTTGTATGTAAACCTTAAAGCGCTTGGTAAGACGGTCTTTCCCCTCCACACAATCAAAGGATTCGGCGAACGTCTCACCGCACTCTCGGCATTTATAGCGGCCGGTCAGAATCTTGAGGTAACACAGTTTCCCATAGGCGGGAATATCCTGGACAATGCGTTCATTCTTCGTATGGCGGTAGAACGGGCCAACGCAACCGCATTTGGGGCAAGCCTCCGGCGGTTGGGATTTTTTAACCTCCCTCAGAAGACTTCTTCCGTCTGTATCTTCATAGGTCGCAATGAGTTCGAACTCGGGCAAACCAATAGAATTAGGGTTATCTGCCATAATATCACCTCTTTCGACAATAGGGAGATTATAGCAGATTCCACGCTAAAAGTAAAATATGAAAGGAAATCAAATGTGTGTTATGAACAGAAAAACCACGCTAAAAGTAAAGTACCCGAATTATCTTGAATTCCTGCGCTCCAAAATTGAGCTAGCAGCTGACACGGGATTTGAAATTGACCCTTCCGAAATCAATCCGGCGCTTAAGCCTCACCAGCGCGACGCTGTAGTCTGGGCAATAAAAGGCGGTCGACGTGCATTGTTTGAGAGCTTCGGGTTAGGCAAGACAGCACAGGAACTTGAATACTGCTTTCAGATTATAAAGCACAAAGGCGGTAAAGCTCTGATTGTTCTCCCTCTGGGCGTCCGGCAGGAATTTACGCATGATGCTGTTGAACTTCTGCACATAAACCCACCGCAGTATGTCCGGACTATGGAAGAGGTCAAGGCCGCAACCGGAGACATTCTGATGACGAACTATGAGCGGGTCCGTGACGGAGATATTGACCCCCACTATTTCACAGCAACGTGCCTGGATGAAGCCTCGGTGCTCCGTTCATACGGTTCAAAGACGTTTCAGACGTTCATGGAACTCTTCAAGGGCGTGCCATACAAGCTCGTTGCAACGGCAACACCGAGCCCGAACCGATATAAAGAGCTTATCCATTATGCTGGGTACCTTGAGGTGATGGACACAGGACAGGCTCTTACGCGTTTTTTCCAGCGTGACAGCCAGAAAGCAAACAACCTCACGCTCTACCATCACAAGGAGGATGAATTCTGGCTTTGGATGTCGAGCTGGGCACTGTTCATAAGCCTGCCCTCCGACCTCGGTTATGACGATACCGGCTATGTTTTGCCTCCGCTGGATGTGAGAACTCACGTTATTCCCGACAACTACGGCAAAGCGATTGACCGAGACGGACAATTCAAACTGATGAACGACGCAGCCGTATCCCTTTCGGAAGGCGCAAAGGAAAAGAACGAAAGCATAATTGCCAGAGTTACCAAAGCAAAAGAGATTGTCGACAGTGACCCTGATACGCATTTCATACTCTGGCATGACTTGGAAGCGGAGCGGCACGAAATAAAACGGCAAATGTCTGAGGCAGTCGAGATATACGGCTCCATGGATTACGACGAACGGGAGCGGCGCGTCATTGACTTCTCCGAAGGTCGTACACGGCTCTTCGCTACAAAGAAAAGCCTTTCCGGTTCCGGCTGCAACTTTCAAAAGCACTGTCACAGGGAAACATTCGTTGGTATCGATTACGAATTCAATGATTTCATTCAGGCAATACACCGGATATACCGTTTCCTGCAAAAAGATCAGGTCATCATCGACATCATTTACACGGAAGCGGAAGAACCTATATATCGCGCTCTCATGGAAAAATGGAAGCAGCATGACAAGCTGCAGGCCAATATGCAGGCGATTGTAAAAAAATACGGGCTCTCGGGCAGAAGCCAATTTGAGAAAATAGCCCGAAGCATAGGAGTTGAACGAGTGGAAGTCAGAAAAGAACGGTTTACGGCCGTCAATAACGATTGTGTTGACGAAGTGTCGCGGATGTCATCCGGAAGCGTCAGGCTCATACATACGTCGGTTCCTTTCGGCAACCATTACGAATACACAGCCAGCTATAACGACTTCGGGCACAACTCCGATACAGGAAAGTTCTTTGAGCAGATGGATTTCCTTACGCCGGAACTATATCGGGTTTTAATGCCCGGAGGAATTGCAGCAATCCACGTTAAAGACCGCGTTTTGTTTGGAAACGTCACTGGTACCGGAATGCCGACAATCGAGCCCTTCCATGTGTACTGCATCGAGCACTACATGAAACATGGTTTTGTGTACACGGGCATGATTACGGTAGTTACCGACGTCGTCCGCGAGAATAACCAGACCTACAGGCTCGGCTATACGGAGCAGTGTAAAGACGGCTCGAAAATGGGCGTCGGTTGCCCTGAGTATATTCTTCTGTTCCGTAAGCTCCCGTCAGATACGTCAACGGCCTACGCTGATGAGCCGGTTACAAAGTCCAAGAATGAGTATTCTCTCGCACAGTGGCAGCTTGATGCACACGCATTCTGGAGAACGTCGGGTAACAGAATGCTTCATGGTGATGAGCTTGCGATGATGACGCAAGGTGGCATACAGGCAAGGTTCAAAGCCTTCTGTGATTCGGTTGTTTACGATTACCATGAGCACGTCAAGCTATCGGAAGAACTCGAAGAACGGGACTGCATCAGCAAAACATTCATGACGCTGCCGCCTTCAGCTGGAGGGTGCGAAGAAGTCTGGGACGATGTCAATCGGATGCGGACCCTTAACACAAGTCAGAGCCAGAAACGACAGGCACTCCATGTATGCCCGTTGCAGCTGGACATTGTCGAGAGAATCATCAAGCGTTACTCCAATCCCGGCGACCTCGTACTTGACCCCTTCGGCGGCCTCGGAACCGTAGCATTGGTTGCAATGAGACTTGGGCGGCGCGGGTACACGATAGAGCTCAATAGCGATTATTTCCGCGACGCGGTCAACTACCTTGAAGCTGAGGATGCGAAACTGGAGATGCCGACACTGTTCGATATGCTGCTGGCCGAAGAGGAGAAAAACGCATGAAAATTGAGGAAACTTGGCGCATGATTCCCGGTTATGGAGATATGTACGAAATTAGTTTTGAAGGTGAAGTTCGTAGCTATCGCGGTGGTCGATGGGGACGGTTAAAATCTCCTAAAATACTTACACCGTATTTGAGAAAAAAAGGGGCAAAGAGCAAAAATCGCTTCGTAAAGCTCACCGATGAGAAGGGACATGCCCATGACGTTCCGGTTCTTAACCTTATTGTTGATGTTTGGCTTGGGGGACGGCCTGCGGGAAAAGTTGCATATCACAAAAATGGAGATACGAGCGACAGCAGCGTTCAGAATATAGGATTTATTACGCGAAAAGAGCTTGGAAAAAAGACTGGAGCTGAAGCAAAGCGAAAACCAGTCGCGAAGGTTAGCAGAGAAGGTGAGCAAGTGGCGTTTTATCGGTCGGCTCGTGCAGCAGCAAAAGTAAATCACATGAGCTACCAGACAGTACTTGATAGATGTAACGGCAAAGTGAAAAAACCGTTTGAGCTTGACGGACATAACTACATATTTTGCTAGGGGTGAGAATGTGAAAGGACAATTTGATTTATTCGTAGAGAAAATTCTCGATAGTTTTGCTGGCGGCGGAGGAGCCTCGGTCGGAATCGAATTTGCAACCGGACGCATAGTCGATTGGGCAATAAACCACGATCCCGACGCAATTCTAATGCACAAAACTAACCATCCTCACACTCAGCATTTTCAAGCGTCTGTTTGGGATGTTGACCCTAAGGCAAAAGGCGGGAAGCCTGTAAACAAGAATATTCGCGGCCTTGCATGGATAGTTCTACGCTGGGCGGCAAAGGTCAGGCCGAGAGTAATCATACTCGAAAATGTTGAGGAGTTCCAGACGTGGGGCCCCGTCCGCAAAGGTAAGCCGGTAAAGTCAAAAGCCGGAACCACTTTCGCAAAGTGGAAGCAGCAGCTCTCCGACCTCGGCTATGACATAGAGCACCGCGAGCTTGTAGCAGCAGACTTCGGAGCCCCAACAATCCGCAAGAGGTTTTTCCTTATCGCCCGCTGCGACGGCATGCCCATAGTCTGGCCGGAGCCGACACACAGCAAGACCGGCACAGACGGAAAAGCGAAATGGCGTAGCGCCGCCGAGATTATAGACTGGTCGCTTCCCTGTCCGTCGATATTTGAGAGCAAAGCGCAGATTAAGGCTGAATACGGCGTTGATTCTGTCCGGCCTCTCGCCGACAACACACTCAAGCGCGTTATTCGCGGCGTCGATAAATTCACGATAAAAAGCGGTCAGCCCTACATAGTCCCCATAGGCTACGGAGAGCGGGGCGGACAGGCTCTGAGAGTACACAACATCAATGAGCCACTTCCGACGGTCGTAGCGGACGGAAAGCACTATCTGGCAGCACCGGCCATTTCACCTTTTCATATGCACAATCACGAAAACGCTTTCGGAACGGATATGCGCGCGCCGGTGAATACGGTTACAGGCTCGGGAAGTCAAATCCTTGTCACACCGAACCTTCTCAACTACAAATTCGATAACGCTCCGGAGAATATCAATAATCCGCTTTCAACAATTACATCTGTTGGAGCGCATGAGCTTATCACTCCTTCGCTTATGGCAATTGGCCAGACGGGCGGCGGCGACAGAATACGCGGAGCCGACGAACCCATAAACACTCAGGTGTCAAAAGCCGAAACGTGTTTGATTACTCCGAACCTCATCCAGTATCACAGCGAGCAGACGGAGAACGTCAGAGGGCAGGCTATCACGGAGCCAATAATGACAGTTGACGGCTCTAATCGATACGGGCTTGCTTCGGCACAACTGACGGAATACTTCGGTAACGGTCAGCCACTAAATGTAGCAGAGCCAATGCATACCGTCACGGCAAAAGACCGAGAGGGATTGACCGCCGCACAGCTTATGCAATACTTCGGCGGTGAAAACCACGCACAGGGCGTTGACGCTCCTGTGAACACGCTAACTACTAAAGACCGCGAGGCCTTGACCGTCGCCCATATGCAGAAATACTTTTCGGGAGGATATACGGGATGCGGGAGCGAAGCCTCAGAGCCCATCGGAACGGTGACGGCTGCCGACCATAACGCTCTTTGCCTCTCGCATATCGCAGAATTCAAGGGGCAGGACAAAGGAC
>Ga0209639_1001984_pt1 | contig 17615 bp, 19 predicted proteins | sample EPASupsiteHSE605_FD_187268 | JGI IMG/M metagenome (GOLD analysis project Ga0209639, IMG submission 187268) | Bioremediated contaminated groundwater from EPA Superfund site, New Mexico - Sample HSE6-05 (SPAdes) (version 2) | ecosystem: Environmental > Aquatic > Deep subsurface > Groundwater >...
GACTTCATGAAATGGGGTAATACTTCTGTACAATGTTATTTGAATTGAAAGGTTGCCTATGTGAGTCTTCAAATTGGTATAATCTTGTCGGCTGTTCGTAAATTAAAAAAATCATGCTTCAGCTCTGAATATTTAGTTATACTATGTACAAAAGAAATGTATAACTGTATAATTGTTTGGTAAATTATTCTGTATTCAAAGGGGATATGGACAGGTTGCGGATTAAAATAATTAACCCTGATTATGGTATGACCACAGAACAAATACAGGAAAGGCTCAATATTTTAAATGGGGTCGTCGGACAAAGTGTGCAATTGTCTATGGATTGTTTGAGAAATAGTACGGTTTGTATCGATTCTGCTTTAGATGTCGCACTAGCTTCTGCTGAAATTATCCAACAAGCCATTAAAGCAGAACAAGACGGCTATGATGGGATTATTCTGTATTGTATGAGCGATCCTGCTATCGTAGCTTGCAGAGAAACCGTCAGAATTCCTGTATTAGGTGGTGGACAAGCTGCTTTTTTGACAGCGGCTAGTTTGGGTTATAATTACTCATTGTTGACAACTTCGTCCCGGAGAATTCCCGAGAAGAAAGAATTTATTTATACTACAGGCGTCGATCCTGAAAGACTTTGCTCAATTCGGTCTGTTGATTTAAACCTAAGTAATATCAGGGCGGATATGAATAGAACAATTGATTGTTTAGCCCGGGAAGGCAGGCGCTGTGTTGAGGAGGATGGTGCTGAAGTACTTATTCTAGGGTGTTTATCATTATTGGGAATGGCAGATGCAGTTAGTGATAGGATCGGGATACCAGTTATTGATCCGGCCAAAGCGGCATTATCGATGATGGAAAGTTTAATTAGACAAGGACTGAGTCATAGCAAAAAGGCCTATTGGAGCCCACCAGCAGGTATTAGGGCATGGATTGCTGGAGAGGTTAATATTAGTGAAAAAGTTCATTTGACAAGGAAAGAGGAAACTAAAAATGAAGAAAAGTAAAATATTCAATCTTTTATTTATTGCTATGTTGGCTATTACGCTAGTAACAGGCTGTAGCAGTCAGACACAGACTCCGGTGAATAAGACAACCGAAGAACCCCAAAAAACTTTAATTATGGCAATTAACGCAACATTTCCTCCTTTTGAGTCTATTCAAGTAGATGATAAGGGTAAGCAAGAATTTGTCGGTATAGATATGGATATTGCCAAATACATTGCCGAAAAATTAAATGTTAAAATCGAAATTAATGATATGGCATTTAACGGTCTAGTCACGGCTATTAGCTCAGGACGTGCAGATCTGTGTATCTCAGGTATTTCACCCACAGCTGAACGTTTTGAGGTAATCGACTTTTCGGATCCATATTTTTATCCTCAAACAGGTATCCTTTCTATAAAAGGTTCCGGATATAAAGCTTTGCAATCTTTGGAAGGCAAAAAGATTGGTGTATCCCTGGGAACAACTTATGCGAAACAGGCGGCTTCTGTAAAAGGTGCCACAGTTGTTGAACTGGACAGTACACCGCTTGTTGTTCAAGAAATTGTGAACAAGCGTGTTGATGCCGGTATTTTTGACGGTTCACAAGCGATCGAATTCATGAAAGAGAATACGAACTTGGAATTAAACTTATTACCGGTAGAAATGGTTGCTGAGGATAGTTACGCTATCGCCCTGCCTAAAAATTCACCCTATAAGGTTCAAATCAATCAGATTTTAGCCGAAATGGAGAAAAATGGTAAAATGGATGAAATCCTAACTAAATGGTTGGGTCAGAGCTACGTTTCGCAGAAATAGAAGTATTTTAAAAGGGGCACAAACATATGGATTTAGATTATAGTCGTATTGTTCCGTACTTGCCTTTGTTGAAAAACGGAATAATAATGACCATAAAATTTACAGTTTGGTCTACAATTCTTGGCTTTGTTTGGGGTGTGCTCCTGTCTTTAATTAAGATATCACCATTTAAGCCATTGGCCTGGTTTGGTAAGGCTTATACTTCTTTCTTTAGAGGGACACCGCTTTTAGTTCAACTAATGTTAATCTATTTTGCAACACCCCAGTTAACAGGTTACAATATCAGTGCTTTACAGGCTGGCGTGCTGGCCTTTGGCCTTAATTCCGCGGCATATATTTCAGAATCGATTCGTGGTGGTATCTTGTCTGTGGATAAAGGTCAAAGAGAAGCAGCCATGGCTTTAGGCGTTTCCAAACTTCGTATTATGAAAGACATTATTTTACCGCAGGCTTTAAAGAATATATTACCATCTTTGGTGAATGAGAGTATTTCTCTCCTGAAGGATTCCAGTATGGTTGCAATTATCGGCGTAGGGGATACCTTGCGCTGGGCTCAGCAAGTACAAGCCAAAACATTTCGCGCTTTTGAAGCCTTTATTGCGGCGGCATTGGTGTATTATGTGATGGTTATGGTACTGACAGTCATCGGCAGTTATCTGGAAAGGAGGGCCAGGGTGAGTGATTAAAATTCAAAATGTCTCCAAAAAGTTTAGAAATTTGGAAGTATTAAAAGATATTTCTTTAGAAATAAATAGGGGCGAGGTTGTAGCAGTTATTGGTCCCTCGGGCTCCGGTAAGTCAACGTTGCTTCGCTGTATAAACTTATTGGAGATACCGACCAGCGGGAAAATTTATATTAATGGTATAGAAACAGTAGCGAAAGATACGGATGTTCAGAAAATGCGAAAAAATATTGGCATGGTGTTTCAACATTTTAATCTGTTTCCGCACATGACGGTACTTAGAAATATGACCTATGCTCCGATGGTTGTGAATAAAATCTCACGGGAAGAAGCAGAAAAGCAAGCTTTTGTATTACTGGAAAGAGTAGGTTTGAAAGATAAAACCTATGAGTACCCCAGCAAATTATCAGGCGGTCAAAAGCAAAGGGTTGCAATAGCCCGTGCGCTGGCTATGAAACCGGACATATTGCTGTTTGATGAGCCGACTTCGGCTCTTGACCCCGAAATGGTCAAAGAGGTTTTGGAGGTTATAAAATCCCTTGCTCATACAGGAATCACTATGGTTTTAGTGACCCACGAAATGGGCTTTGCGCGGGAGGTTGCTGACATGATCTGCTTTTTAGATGAAGGCCGTCTTGCCGAAGTAGCCACCCCCAAGGAATTTTTCAGTAGTCCTAAATCGGACCGAGCACGACAGTTTTTAGATAAGGTATTATAATTTTTAAGGTTCAGGTGAAGATAAACTTCGTCTGAACCTTAAAAGTATTATTTAAAGAGTGAACTCGTTCAACTAAAGTTGAACATCGGGACTTCGGTAGGGGAGTCTACCCCACCGAAGCAGAGTACGGGGGACCACTCCCACTTGTAGAAGTGGAGTCTTACGTTTGGATAAATGCTTTCTTTAATAGAGGTGAAAATAAATGACGGAAACCTACGAAAAAATCAAATGGCCTGATCATGCCAAGTGTGCCGTGATGTTGAGTTTCGATCTTGACGGAGATACAATATGGGCTAATGGAAATCGCAGCTATGCTGGCGGAGAAAATTTCATCCGCTCTACTTCAATTGGCAATTATGGTCCCAAACGATCAGTCCCTCGCATTCTAGATTTGCTGGATAAATATCATTTACAGGCAACTTTTTTTACACCGGCGAAGGTTGTAGAAGAAAACCCAGAATTGCTGCAATCTATTGATCATGCTGGTCATGAGATAGGACATCATGGCTATCGCCATGAGCGGTTTATTGACTTAACCAGAGATGAACAAAAAGCTATTATTTTGCATAGCCAAGATATTTTCCAGCAAGTCATCGGTAAAAAAGCAAGAGGTTATCGCACACCATCCGGAGACTGGTCCAGAGAGACGGCCGGTTTGTTGAATGAATTAGGTTTTATGTATTCAAGCTCCATGCGGGGTGACGATAGACCGTATCGGACAGTGATTGACGGACAGGTTACGGACTTTATTGAGATAGCACCCAAATGGGATTTGGACGATTTTGTACAATTCGGATATAATATTTTTCCCGCTGAACCAGCTGGACAAGATCGCATCTCCGGCATTGAACACGTATACAATAATTTCAAGCAGGAATTCGATGGCTATTATAAATACGGCTTGTGTTATGTTCTTTTAATGCACCCCCAAATTATCGGCAAACCGGGAAGGCTCTTGATGTTAGAACACCTGTTACAGTATATGAAGTTAAATAAGGATGTCTGGTTTGCAACAGGTGAAGAAATTGCTAAATGGTGGCGGGCAAATTATTAGGAGGATATTATGGAAGATATTGAATGTTGGCCTAATGACGCACGATGTGTGGCATTATTAACTGTTAATTTAGATGCCGATCAGTTTTGGCTCGGCATGTTTCCGGATAGCATAACCCGACCTAAAACTCTATCTATGGGTGAATATGGTATTAAACGTGGTTTGGACCGTGTGCTGCGTACTTTTGAGGAATATATGATTAAAACGACTTTCTTTATTCCTGGAAAAGTTGCAGAGAATTATCCGGAAGCAATCGAAAAGATTATAGGTTATAAGCATGAATTAGCTGTTCATGGCCATACGCATACCAGCATGCACCTTTTGACGGCTGATCAGCAGGTTGAAGAGATGGAAAAAGCCAAAGAGGCTCTTGAGAAAATTAGTGGTATTACTCCAGTTGGTTTTAGGGCGCCCGAAGGGGAATTAACGTTGGAAACCTTAAAGCTAGCAAAACAATGCGGTTTTATATATTCAAGTTCATTATATGGAGACGATCGACCTTACACGATTTTTTTAGAAAATGGACCAATTACAGAAATTCCTATGCATTGGGAGCTCCACGATTTCCCCTATTTTGCGTTTAACTATGGGCCAGCTTTTCCAATTGGGCAAGGCCGCGTATCGAGTTATTACCAGGTAACCAGAACCTATCAAAGAGAATTTAATGGTTATTATCGGTATGGTTTAGCCTATGTGGCTCAATTTACGCCTCAGACTATCGGTTCACCGGGGAAAATTAAGATATTGGAAGATGTATTGAACCATATCACCCAGACAGATAATTTATGGATCGGTACCTGCAGGGATTTGGTTGATGCGTTTAAACAAAATCTGTAACGAGCTTAGATCTTGACCGATTCCTGCGAAATTTGACGTTAGTAAAGTAGACTTTTCACTTCTCGAAATCTACACCCTTGGCAAAACTTTTTACCTTGACAATGACATCCATGTTGAAAGATATTCCCCGCGCCTGAGCGCAGGGTAGTGCTTAACATACTATTGAGTAGTTTAGAAGAACCCTCTACTATCCGGTAGGGGGTTAATTAGTTATGCATGCTATAGTAATGGTTATAGAAACCATAGTGCCACTATTGATATATATCTCGGCTTCATAGTAATATCAACGATATATGTTGTGTTTTTAGTGGAAATAGATATGTTTTACTCATTATGTTACAATCACATTATTAATAAATAGATTGATAAGATTTCGGTTGACACTAGAAAACAGGTATTAGCTTTTACTTTATGAAAAACAATTTTTCCATTAATTTCTGTAATTTGTATAAACAGTACTTAATGGAGTCGCGATCTTCCAAACTAACATATCTCAAATAGGTTCTTACAATTTCTATTTAGACTCAAGGAATCTAATTACTAACATTGATATTATTTTATTTGTTTTTGGGAGGGATTGTTAATGGAAAATGACATATTGAATTCGTGGTCACCATGGATAAAAACTGCAAAGTTTCCTTGGGAACAAGTTTTAAATTTGGCTCTTAAAAGACAGTATAAGAAGAATGATATTATATTTTGGAATGGACAAAAAGTTAATGAGCTGTATTATTTAAAAGAAGGCGAAATTAAGATGGTTTATCTCAATTCCGAAGGGGGAAAAAAATCTGTATGGTATATTGAGAGCGGAAATGTTTTTGGAGAAACATCTTTTTTTCTTAGAAACGAATCTAGTCTGTTAGTTACTTGCGAAAGAGATTCAATAGTGTATGTCTTTGATCGAAAGGTAGTTATGGATGTATTTTTACATAACTCTGACATTATAATTGATATGTTAACTCGTATGGCTGGTAAAATTCAAACCCTTTCACGACAGATTTACGATTTGACTTTAAATTCACCGAAAATGCGATTATATAGACTGTTATATTTTATGGTGATGACTAGACCTGATAATATTATGAATATTTCCCAACAAGATTTGGCAGATTTACTTGGAATCCATAGAATAACTGTGAATAAAATATTAGTTACCTTAAAAAATGGAGGAATCATTGAGCATGATATAAAGAGAAAAAGGATTGTTATTAGTAATCCTGAAAAGTTATTAGAATTGATAGAAAAGGAACAAAATGTTTAAGATGAACCTACTCCGTCATGTAGACAGCATAAAAGATTAAAAATTATCTATGCAGCCTTGGTTCGAGATTTATCGGATTGAGGCTGTTTAATTTCATCTGTAATCTTTCGTGATTGTAAAAAACATTTAAATTATCAAATCTTTCTTGAGGCCTTTTTTTCAATACAGTTGAGTTTTAAAAGATTACTACTATAAAATTTTTAAATTATAGTAGTGTAGTTGCAACAACAGTAAATGATTAAGCCTTCATGTATTGTAATCACAAAGACTATAGAAAAATTGAAAGGGGAGACGATATGATAAGGTAAGTAGGAGCGGGCAATAAAATATATTAAAGCCGAAAAAAAATTGGAGGTTTTTATGTGAGTAATAGTAACACCCAATTAGGAAATCAAGAAAAAGCAAACAGTTTCGATAAGAGAATTCTTTATTGGATTTTGGCAATCGGTTTACCTGTATTATGTCTTCTCATTCCTACAACTGCAACCTTTACACCTCATTTAAGAACTTATTTCGCCTTGACTATATGTGCCATTCTTATGTGGGCTTTTGAACTCCTTCCAAACCTAATTATTTCGATAGTATTGCCAATATTATACCTGTTACTTGGCTTGGCGCCAGCAAATGTTCTCTTTGCTTCTTGGTCAAACTATATCCCCTGGCTAGTTCTGGGTGGGATGATCTTAACACACGTTGCTGAGGAGACAGGATTGCTCAGACGTGTTGCCTGTTGGTCAATATTAAAAACAGGTGCTTCCTATCGAGGTATTATATATGGTCTCACCGTAAGCGGCGTAATAATATCATTATTAATTTCTGATTTAACCGCAAGACTTTTATTATTTGTAAGTATAAGCTATGCTATTTGTAAGGCACTAGACTTAGAAAATGGAGGAAAAGCCAGTTCAGGTATTATGTTAGCCGGTATTTTTTCGGCTCTGAACCCAGGTTATATTTTCTTCACCTCAGCAAGTCCGACTATGATAGCCTACTCAGCTGCAGAAAAAATGAAAATAGCCGGAGTAAGCAGCAGTTGGACGGACTATCTGTTTCACAACGGCTTAATAACGCTACTCTGGTGTTTTATCTGCGCTTTTATTTTGGATATGCTTTTTAAATCAGAACGGCATATCAGTTCCAAAGAGTATTTTATCGAAGAAAAAAGGAAACTGGGCAAATTGTCCTTTGCCGAAAAGAAAATGATTGTTTTTTTCGTTTTACTGATCATTTCGATTCTTACAGAACCCTATCATCACATTAAGGTTGGCTGGATATTCCCATTGGCCGCCGCAGCACTTTACCTGCCAGGTATCGGTTTGGGGAAGCCGGAATTATTAAAAAAACTTAACTACCCAATCATTATTTTTGTTACCGCGACTATGACAATAGGAGCTGTTGCTGGTTCTATCGGTGCAGCAAAGTTTATAACTGGCATACTAACACCCATAATGGCCGGTTCAAAATTATATACTTTAGTTTCAATTTGGGTTTTTGGTGTTTTAATTAATTTTGTTATGACTCCCCTTGCAGCTATATCAGCCTTATCAGAACCCATTGCGAGATTAGCAGTAAGCGTCGGTTTACATCCACAAGCGGCTCTTTATGCCTGGAATCAGAGTTTGGAACAAATTATTTTACCGTATGAATATGCGTTAGTTCTTCTAGCCTATGGTTTTGGTTATCTTTCATTAAAAAACTTAATGAAAGCCTTTAGTTTAAAAATGCTTTTTAACATCATTTTTATTGTAGTTATTGCCGTACCATTTTGGATGCTCATTGGCACTTTCTAAAATACTCTGAATATGCAGGCATGATATTCAAAAATTTACTGTTTTACTCCAAATATCTTTCTTCTCTCTAGAGTCATAACTTTTGACTAGGACCCTATGTCAATAGTTCATGATTCTAGAGATAGCCTTTATATGGTTGCTACCTTATAAATAATATTTGAAAATATTGTGTTTTGCAGATAAACGTGTAACTTAATTTTACAAGGAGTCGTGAAAGTATGACTAGCTACGAAAAAATTTCTCATATTATAACTCGACAGAATGAACTCGAAATGGCTTTCCTTGCTCAGTTAGAAGCCGGTAATTATACCCTAGAGAATCCCATGGTCATCTTAAACCCTTACGAAGTTGCTCCCCTAACTGCCATGGTTATGTTTAATTCGCCGGTAGCCTGCGAAACGACCCTCGTTGTGAAAGGTAAGGAGCACTCGGGGGATATTCGTCACACTTTCCCCAGCACAACAAAACATGTCCTCCCTGTATACGGCCTTTACGCGGACTATGTGAACACTATTGAGATTATTCTTTCGAGTTCAGAAAGAAATATGGTCCGAATTAAAACAGAACCATTGCCCTCCGATGTAGCAGTTGCGACTTCAATAAAAACAACACCGGAATATATGGGCAATAACATTATGCTCCTTACGACGGCTATGCGTTCTAAACCTGCAGGTTATGATTACGCAGGTGATATACGTTGGTATTCTAAGACGAACTTTAATTTTGATTTTAAGCGTATGCCGAATGGACATCTCCTGGTGGGGACTGAGCGTTTAGTTAAAATGCCGTATTTTACAAGTGGCTTATATGAAATGGCTTTCAGCGGCAAGATTTTTAAGGAGTATACCTTACCTAGTGGATATCATCATGACCAGTTAGTAATGGAAGATGGCAATATTTTAGCGCTTACGTTTGATTTCTATTCAGGAACAGTGGAAGATACATGTGTGCTCATTGATTATAAAAGCGGTGCAATCCTTAAAGAATGGGATTTTAAAACGATATTACCCCAAGATGCAGCAGGTTCTGGCAGTCAGGATGAGCATGATTGGTTTCATAACAACGCAGTCTGGTATGATAAAAAGACAAATACTCTGACCCTTTCAGGACGTCACCAGGATGCCATCATTAATATCGACTATGAGACGGGCAAACTGAACTGGATTATCGGTGACCCTGAAGGCTGGCCGCAGGAAATGGTGGACAAATATTTCTTCACTCCGGTGGGTGACGGAGATTTCGACTGGCAATACGAGCAGCATGCTTGTGTCGTGCTACCGGATGGGGATATTATGGTCTTCGATAACGGGCAGTTCCGATCCAAGAATAAAGAAACCTATCGTGCCAATAAGGATAACTTTTCCCGTGGAGTTCGCTACCGGATTGACACTGAGAAAATGAGCATTCAGCAGATTTGGCAATATGGAAAAGAGCGCGGTGCCGACTTCTTTTCCCCCTATATCTCCAATGTTGAATACTATAATGAAGGACATTATATGGTCCATTCCGGTGGCATCGGTTACGAGAACGGTGTACCTAGTGAAGGAATACTGGCCGTTAGAAAAGCTAGGCTCCCCGAATTCAAAGACAATGTCTATACCTTCAATTCCATCACGTGTGAGCTTGTAAACGATGAGTTGGTCTATGAATTACAGGTTCCCGCTAACTGCTATCGAGCCGAGAAACTTCCACTTTACTATGCGAATGAAATCGCAGAGTTGGGTGAAGGACAAAAACTCGGACAACTCATTCAGACTCAAACCACCAGGATGAAAATCAAGGCAGCAGAAACCGGAGAATTTGTACCGGAGCATTATGACGCAAAGATCATTGAAGAAGAAGATCGCTTTAATTTCAATGCGATCTTTGAAAATGGTGAAACGGCTCAACTACTCTTAGTGAATGAGACCGGTGACACCTTAAGATACCCGATCAACACCGTGGCGCAAAATTTTAAAGCTATGTGCGTCGGGACCTTCCAAAAGGCTGATCCTCGCAACGTGGATACTTTTATTAACAAAACAGGATTATCCGGTAAATACCTAGTCAAATTGATTGCCGAAGAAAAACTTTATGAAACCGGTGTTACAATTAATGCATAAGGGTATAACCATAATGTAATCTAGGAGGATCAATATGTTATTACCCCAATTAACCTCTAAGGCTTTTGAAGAAAAAATTTATGATAACGGTGAAGCGTGTTTAGTCATTTTTTCACGGAAAGACTGTCATGTCTGTAAAGAGGTTGTCCCTACTGTCGAAGAATTACAGCCGAACTACGAAGGTAAATTCGGATTTTACTATGTGGATGTAGAAGAAGACAAGCCGTTGTATCAGTCTTTTTCACTTAAAGGAGTTCCTCAGATCCTTTTTTTCAAAGAGGGAGAGTATTATGGGAAGCTCTCAGGTCACGTTGAAGAAGAGCAAATTGAAGAGAAGATTGAAGAGATTCTTTAATCTAGAGTGAGGGAAAATTGAAAAATGGGTAACACCTATGATTTAATAATTATTGGTGGCGGACCGGCTGGACTTTCTGCAGCGATCTATGGAGGAAGAGCAAAACTTAAAACCTTGCTCATTAACAAAGGCACGATTGGTGGAATGGCCGACACCACCCGGGAAATTGTGAATTACCCTGGATATATCAATGTAAGCGGTCCTGAGTTGATGAGTGATTTTAAGAAACATGCCGAAAGTTTTGGGGCTGAGTTCTTAAAAGATGAGGTTGTCGGTACGGATTTTTCCCAAGATATGAAAAAGGTGACGACGAAAAAGAAGAAAGAATTCTTTGCGAAAGCCGTTATTCTTGCTGGGGGGTGTCAGCCGAGGCTTCTTAATATCCCAGGAGAAAAGGAACTACGTGGGAGTGGAGTGGCCTACTGCGCCACCTGTGATGCTGAATTCTTTGAAGGGGAAGATGTTGTTGTCGTAGGTAGCGGGGATCAGGCCATCGAAGAAGGAATGTTCATCACAAAGTTTGCCCGAAAGCTCACCGTCATTGTCTTACATGATGAGGGAATTTTGGATTGCAATAAAGTCAGTGCTGAAAAGGCCTTTCAAAATGAAAAGATGGAGTTTATCTGGAACTCGACTATCGAAGAAGTCTTGGGAGAAGACAATGTTGAAAGGGTAAGAATCAAGAATCTTAAGACTGGTTCTTCGTCAAACTTGGATTGTCAAGGCGTCTTCTTCTTTGTGGGCATGATCCCAGCCACTCAATTTCTTAAGGGAAGTGGCATAGAAATGGACAGCAGAGGCTATATTCCGGTTAATGACCTTATGGAAACAAACCTTTCCGGGATTTTTGCCGTAGGCGATAATCGAGTCAAGTATTTAAGACAAGTTGTTTCAGCCGCAGGGGATGGGGCAACCGCAGCCGTTGCTGCGGAGCGCTACATTGAAGAACTGGATGCCTTCCAGAATAATATAGCCAATAGCGATAAAAAAGTATTACTTGTATTCTTTAATGCCACGAATACGGAGAGCTTGGAGTTCTCTGCTATAATGGAAGAACTTCAGCAGGAGTATAGAGAAGATTATAAAATCGTTAAAGTGGATATGGCAACCAAGAAAAACATTGCTGAAAAGTATGAGGTGAAAATGCTACCCACAGTTATTATTTTTGATAAAGGTGAGAAAATCAAAGAACTAGAATGTAGTATGGATAAGGCTAATCTAAAGATACAACTTATATAAAAATCTTTACACCTATTTTAACAAAACTCCTGCCTTAGAAACAAAATCAGCCCAGAGACACTTTCGACAAATTGTGGTTACAAACGGAACGGTTCCTTTCACCAAAACATAACTCAATAATTGATACAACTAAAGGGGCTGTTTCATAATGATGTCTGAAGACATTCATGAAAAGGCAGCTCCTTTTCCAATCTGAGAAACAAGTGAGAGAGTAGAATCGGCAAAAGTAATTGCCGATTCTACTCTCTCACTTGTTTTAGGATACACCAAAAAGAGGGTGATGATTCGGCTACAGGTGAGGGAGGACTTCCCACTCATTCTACATTCAGAACTTCAACTCTTGTTCTTATCATCTAACAGTTCAAGTTCAAAATATTTATTCAAACGTACATTCAATTTAGAATAAATTTCCTTGGAGATATTTACAATTTCGTCAATTTGCTTATAAGGTACATTCATGAATTCATATATTGTCTTTATTTCAAAATCACATATTTCATCTAAAGTAAGATTAATATAACCATCAATATAACTTATGATAGTCTCTGCTTCGATCGCAGAAGTAGATAAGTTTATTATTCTCAGATGTTCATCGGCAATATCCAGATTATATTCCTTCTTGTGCAGTTTAAAGAATTCTTCACCAGTGTCCTTGATGTATTCAACAACAACTCTGTCTTTTGCTATCTCATAGAAGAATCTTTTTGCTTTTTCATCATTCAAAAAAAGGTTCCAGTAGTTTCTGATCTCAACAGCAGTACAGATCTGTAGGCCATACTTATCCCCCAATAGATTATCAATAAAATGTTTATTTTGTATAAAAAAATCACTGTATATGATCCCTGCAATATTGCTCTTTTTCTTAAAATGATAATAGATTGATCCATGGTTGACATTTGCATCTTTGCATATATCACTGAAAGTCGTCTTTGCATATCCATTTTCATAAAAAAGTTTTTTGCAGCTATTTAGAATAATTTCTTTTGTAAGTAGTCCGTTATCATAGATTGCCAAGTAAATCCCCCCAATTCCTATTATTATATCAGGAAAATAAATGTTTCTCAAAGATTGAATTAGTCGTATTTTACATTAGTAAATATAATTGTTATTTTCAAAAAACTATTGACAAGATGTCAAAGATTACCCTATACTTAAGTCACAACTAAATTAAGTTATGGCTTAATTTAGTTGTGACTTAAGTATAACACAATCTGTACAGGGCAAAACAAACTATTTATTTATTTCACAAAATGTTAAATCGAAGGCCTCCTATTTCTATTTATGTACAATTTTGCAAAAGGTGCCCTTGTATTTGATGCAGTATTCGGAGGTGACGCAGCAGGGAATAAGGAAAAATGGGACTCTATCAATGACACCATGTTAGGTTTTTGCATTTTTATTAACTATGTAGTAATCTCCTATTCTTGCCAGACAGTGGGAATACGCATCCTAGTGATGCTGATAAATCTGGAACCTATAAAAAACTGGGAACTTAATACTGATGAGCGGTAAGAAAGATTAAAGGAGGACTAGTTTTATGGAAAAAGAATTGGGCAGAGGAAGAATGATCTTGTTTATAGTTGCACTCTTTCTTACAAACGTGGGTTTGATGGCGGACATGGTCATCGTTCCGGCAATCGGGAGTTTCTTTGAAGTATTTGGTGATCAGATTAATCTGGTGAATTTTATCATTTCAGGACCTGTACTGTTATCTGTAATTTCTGCTTTGGCTTGCGGAAAGCTGGTCCAGTATTTCAGTAAAAAAACACTTCTGGTTTTTGGATTCACATTGTTTGCAGTAGGAGCTATCTTCGGAGTAGTATTTGAAAGTGCTTACTACATTGCAGCTATGCGGGCATTAGTGGGCGTCGGAATTGGATTTATCAACGTGACTGCTATGGCCTTAATTGCAGAATTTTATATTGATGAAAATAGACGCAGCACCATGATGGGAGCTTTCAATGCTGCCATGGCAGGTGTCGGCGCGGCGATGGGATTGATAGCAGGATTTTTCGCAGCAAACTCCTGGCAGTCCGTATTCAAGATTTACTGGATCGCCGTACCCATCCTTATCATGGTAGTATTATTTGTTCCCAAGACTCCTCCAGAGAAGGGAAGTCTGGAGAAGGATAATAAACCCATTAAAAGAGAACCACTTTCGCTGAAACACTTTGGTTCCATGTGTGTATCCTTCTTTATCTGGAATGCCATCTATGGTGTGATCTTCTTCCGGATAGCGGTATATGTCCTGGAAAACGGGATGGGCAAAGAATCCCTTGCTGGCATTCTTTCTTCTCTTGGAACGGTCGGGAGTCTATGTGCGTGCCTGATCTTCGGGTTTACTTACTCAAAATTGGGCAGGGGCACGATTATCCCCAGTTATGTCGTATTAGCTTTAGGTTACCTGATTCTCATGACCACAACAAATATTTATATCGTTGGTGTGGTCTGTACTCTGATGGGTGCTGCCTATGGAAATGGATTTTCCTATTTTTATATGCGAGGTACAGTGATTGTTCCGCCTTCCCAAATCTCCACCAGTATTGGTATAGTTACAGCCATATGTGGCGTAAGCTTATTCATCTCCACCTATATGGTGACCATGCTTCAGCAAGTGATGGGTGTCGGGACCGTAACAGGAATTATGCCGATCCTTGTAGTGATATTAACCACAGGTTCAGTAGCATCCGTGATAATGACGATCCGAAATAAGAAATATCCTTCTGAGTATCGTTCACACGCTCTAAAAAGTTAACAGAAACTAATTTTTTAGATTAAATATTTCAGAAGATTAAAACTATTGAAAAAAGAGGTAAAAGTAATCATGATAATCATTGGTGAAAAAATCAACGGTGCAATTCCTTCCGTAGCTAAAGCAATTGCTGAAAAGGATGCAGACTTTATTCGCAATTTAGCTAAAATTCAGTCCGATGCTGGAGCAAACTTCATTGATGTATGTGCATCAGTTGAAGATAGCCTTGAGCTCGAAACCATGAAGTGGCTTATCGACTTAGTCCAGGAGGTTACTGATACTCCTATAGCTATAGACAGCCCCCATGCACGGACATGCGTAGAAGCGATTAAGTTCTGCAAAAAGCCTGGGCTTATCAATTCGGTATCCGGCGAAGGCGATAAGATCGAAACTGTGTTCCCCGTAATCGCTGATACCAAATGGGAGTGCGTTGCCCTCTTATGCGATGATACCGGAATTCCCAAGACAGCACAAAAACGCCTGGAAGTCTTTGCCGAGATAATGAAAAAAGCAAATGCGTATAATATTGCCCCCTCACGCTTGCACATCGATCCGTTGGTAGAAATGCTCTGTACCTCTGAAGATGGCATTAATATGGTGGTCGACGTCATCAAAGAAATCAAAGCACAGTATCCGGTAATCCATGTGACAGGAGGCTTCAGCAATATTTCATTTAATCTTCCTGCAAGAAAACTTGTCAATCAGGCTTTCACCGTACTAGCGATGAACGCGGGAATAGACAGTGCGATTCTCGCCCCGACTAACCAAGATTTGATGGGCATGATTTATGCGACTGAAGCACTCTTAGGTAAAGACGAATACTGCATGGAATACATCGGAGCATACCGAGACGAATTATTTGGTCAGAAAAAATAATTACTCGTAAATAAACCAAATAAATGAGGAGGACTTAAGAAATGTCTAAGATTGAAGAAGTAAAAGTTAAGTTAGAGGCAGGAAAAGCTAAACTCGTTCCAGGTTTGGTACAGGAAGCATTAGATGAAGGAAACGAAGTGAAGAACATTCTCCAGGCTATGGTTGACTCCATGGGCGTCGTCGGTGATAAATTTTCCTCAGGAGAAATTTTCGTACCTGAAATGCTGATGGCTGCTAAAGCCATGTCCAAGGGTGTAGACGTACTAAAACCGTTACTCGTTGGCGATACGATATCTTCTTTAGGGACATGCATTATGGGTACTGTTGAAGGCGATCTTCATGACATTGGCAAAAACCTTGTAGCAATGATGTTCGAAAGTGCTGGATTTGAGATGGTCGACCTTGGAGTAGACGTATCGGCAGCTAAATTTATTGAGGCCATCAAAGAAAATAAAAACGTAACCTTAGTAGCATTGTCAGGACTTCTTACAACAACAATGCCGGCAATGAAGGAATCCGTTCAAACGATCAAAGCTAGCGGATTGACAGGATTCAAGGTAATCGTCGGTGGTGCGCCTGTAACAGCAGAATTCGCAGCTGCAATCGGTGCAGATGGTTTTGCTCCCGATGCAGGCAGTGCTGCTGTAAAAGCGGCAGAATTAGTAAAAGCTTAAAATCAAGCCACATATAAGGAGGCAAAATTTATGTTAACAAAGCGGCAAAATTTTATGGAAACGATTAAAGGTGGAAATCCCGATCGATTTGTAAAGCAATTTGAGTTTCTTGATTTTATATATGAGGCTCCAATGGAAATTGATCCCGAACCAGGGACAGAAATTAAGAATGGATGGGGCATTACATGGAGATGGCCTGAAGGTCAGCTTGGTGCTTTCCCTGTACATGATGATGAACACAAGGTATTAAAAGACATTACAGAGTGGAAAAAATATGTTAAAGCGCCTTCTGTTGATTTTCCTGAAGAAAGGTGGGCTGCAGCGATAGAGCATGCAAATTCTATTGACCGTAATGAGCAATTTGTAGCAGTTTTTGTTGCACCGGGTCTCTTTGAAATGACTCATAACCTTATGGGTATGGAAGATGCATTAATGAGTTTCTATGAAGAACCCGAAGCTATGCACGAACTTATTGATTACCTTGTTGAATGGGAGATTAGCTACGCTAAACAACTTATTGAGCATCTTCATCCTGACGCACTTTACCATCATGATGACTGGGGCAGCCAGATCTCTACATTCTTTGCTCCGCAAATGTTTGAAGAATTTTTTTTACCGGCTTATAAGAAAATATATAGATTCTATAAGGATAATGGTGTCAAAATTATTATTCACCATAGCGACTCATATGGAGCTACTCTGGTTCCTTATATGATTGAATTGGGAATCGATGTATGGCAGGGAGTTATGACAACCAACAACACACCTGAGCTTATAAAGAAATATGGTAAACAAATCAGCTTCATGGGAGAAATCGATAGCGGAACCGTTGATTTCCCTGGCTGGACACCAGAATTAGTTGCTGAACATGTGGAAAAGGCCTGTAAAGACTGTGGAAAATTATACTTTATTCCTAATTTAACTCAAGGTATGGATTGGGGTTCATTCCCTGGTGTATATGAATCAACAGATGAAGCAATCGACAGAATGAGCAAAGAAATGTTTTAGAAACATATAGTAAAATTAAGGGCTGAGTATATTTTTATACCCAGCCCTTAATTTTACTAATCAGAACACGGGGTGTCTTTTAGTTGATGTTCTGCCAATTCAGGCTATTTTACTGTTACCTTTATTGAAAACTGCATTTACTATGGTAGAATTATCATAAATGTTTCAGAGAAAGGAGAACGGGATTGAAGCTTGTTGTGGAGCAGTCTTTGGACTGCAAGGAAACCGAAATCAAAATAACCTGCGGACTTATGGATGAACGTTTGAAGCGGCTTATTGAACAAATCAGACTGTTCTCATTTTCCGTTACTGTTGAAAAAGACGGTGTGACACTTCCTACCTGCATTCCCGGGATCATGTAACGATGAAACCTTAAAAAAGCCAGTAAACATCAGGGTTTGAGCCATAATTTGCTTCATTTATTCCTCGTTACATGTTATAATAGTGTAACGAGGAATAGAGGTGA
>Ga0209639_1001992_pt1 | contig 17557 bp, 10 predicted proteins | sample EPASupsiteHSE605_FD_187268 | JGI IMG/M metagenome (GOLD analysis project Ga0209639, IMG submission 187268) | Bioremediated contaminated groundwater from EPA Superfund site, New Mexico - Sample HSE6-05 (SPAdes) (version 2) | ecosystem: Environmental > Aquatic > Deep subsurface > Groundwater >...
GTTCAAGCCTGTACCCCATCGAATTCCACCATAGGCACTGAGCATATTCACCACCGGAGCACCAGACTCAATGGCTGCAAACAAATTGGTACGGGTTGCCAGATAAGCCACCTGATAACCACCCCAGCTATGCCCTTGCGCACCGATAGCCTTCTCATCTACATACCCCTGGGCAATCAAGGCAGAAATACCCGGCATTATACTATTATAACAGCTTTCTCCCGGGTAACCATCTTTATACCTTACATCCGGATTAAAAACAAGGTAACCGTTACTGGTATAATAATGGTAATCTATTGTAGAGCGATGAGGTTCCGGCATGCGATAGCCATACAACGTTTCGGCATTCCGTTCGTAAAAGTTAACAATCATCGGATATTTTTTGGCAGGATCAAAATCAGCCGGTTTATAAACTACCCCTTCAAGCGGACGGCCATCCAACGAAATCCAATGAATCAGTTCGGCTGTACCCCAGTTGAAACCCTCTTGCAGAGCCACTCCGTTAGTCAGCTTCACACTCTTGGCAAAATCAAGATCCGACAAATGCAGGTCCGGATACTGCTGGAAAGTCTCCACAGTATAAAGAACGGCATCCGACTTTTTAGCTTTTAACGGCGACTTCAACATATAATTCCCTGCCATCAACACGGAAGGCACAGCAGCTTTCGAAAACTGTGCACGGTAATATCCGTACCCTTTACTCTTTTCATTGAATCCGATGAGAATCTGTCGCTTATTTAACGAAATATCCCTCTCCTCTTTGTCCAGCTTCACCAACCTGTAAGTAATCATCTCCTTACGGCCGTTCACAGTAAGATTAACCGGCTCTTTCGCTGCTCTGGGATCAAACTGCCAGATATCATACCTGTCATAAATCAGTACCTGCTTATCATCGGTTGTCCATCCCGCCACACCATGTGCTGCCGGATAATCGGGTACATCGTTATCTTCATCCCAGGCAGTAAAATTTTCAGGAGTAGTAAGTCTGTATTCCTTACGGGCAGTCATATCATAGGTATACCACGAACTATCAGGAGCATTATACCAATAGGCAAAAGAGCCATTTGGAGAAAGCTGCATGGAAGCATTCACACCAGATTTAATCACATCACGTATTCCGCTATCCAGATTAACATGGTACACATCCACCCGGTTATCACCTGTCCACATCCGTTCTGTATCATAAGCCTTGGTTGAGTAAAGCAAAGCCCAGGAAGCATTTCCCTCATCGGCCAACTTCAAATCCGGAATATCAACTGTAGCCAATTGAAACACCTGTTTCGAAGCAAAGTTATACACTGCCGTATAGGTTTTCTTCAAGTCCTTTGCCTTATCATAATCCTGCTGCGTATACTGCGTGTCTTCATCCCAATTCCAGATATGCACATTCGGTCGGTTCTCGGCAAGCACAGTCGTATCTTTCTGCTTCGGTTCGGGTGAAGTTCCGAAAAACAGTCGCGAAGAATTCCGCGAGAACTGAAGCGATTCGTTTTCACTCAACACCCAACCTGCCGGAAAAGCATTATTCTTCTTATCGGCAATCAAACGAGCCTTCTCCATTTTTTCGGAAACATACAGGGAATACCCCTTGAACGTTGAATCTTTATGAGCACAATACAGGAAAGCCAGTTTAGAGCCATTCTCGTCGAAAGCCATTTTTTTAAGCACCCCTTTTCCTTCAAAAAGTAACGACTTTCCTTTCTCAGGAACAAGTGTATGCAGACTTACCAGCGCTTCTTTATCATTTTTGTCCGATTCCGATTTAACGAAATACAAAACATTACTCTTCTTTGCAAAACCAAAATCTGTCACCGCCGGAAGTGAATCCATTTTCGTTCCGTCCAGCGACCTCACATACAAGGCTGAATCAGCCTTACTACCTCTCTGGTAAGCAATCCAATCGGCAGACTCCGACAATTTGAAGGTTCTCACAGAATCGATCACCTCCTTTTTATCCGAAACCAGATGGTAAATCACCAACTTGTTCATCGGCATCTTATCTTCTTTAGTCTTTTTCAACTTCAGTGAATCCACCACATCAACAGATGGCTTCAAGGTAACTAGCATAAAATTTGACGAAGCAGAAAAAGAGGCACCTTCGGCTGATGCAAATGAAGCCTTTTCAACCCCAAGATCATTATAGAGAGTCACGGACGCATCACCCCGCCAAGGCTCTATCTGGCAAGCCACCCATTTACCATTATCCGAAATAGTCTGCGCCGTTATACGCTTCCAACCAATCACATCCTCCCACGCCAAAGGCTTAGTCGGGACCTGCGCCTGCGAAAACAACGCCGTACCAAGGCATAAACCAAGCAAAACTGTTTTAAAATATTTCATCTGCATAAATTTTATAATCAATGAAGCTACCTATTCTTTTACCATCACTTTGCAAACCTCAGCAATGTACAAATGATGGAAATCACCCTCCGGATACCATTGGGAAATGATCTCTTTATCCAGAAAAGATTCCTCCACCATAGGCTGAACAAAAAGTTTCTTTACAAAGAAAACAGATTCCGCTTCAGCAAAATAGGGAACCCCGTCTTCGTCCTTACAGATTGTAAGTCCCGCTTTCGCTATTTTATCTTCGTCTCTGCCCGACACCTTCCCCAGGTAAGTCAGCGCCTTCTTTTTGTAATCTTCGGCAAAAAAGGTTAGTGTAAATGTTGTAGCCTCATCTACAAATTCTTTTGTAAATCGTTGGGGACGAATTACAACATACGCCACCTCCTTGTTCCACATAATACCCAACCCACCCCAATTGGCCGTCATCGTATTCACACTACCATCGGATTTTGCGGCTGTAAGCAACATCCATTTGTTCTTGAGGTCGAAGGCATCCATGCTTGCCTCCGTCGTCTTAACTACCTTAAAGCTATTCATTTGCTTATTTACTTATTATTTAGCACAAAAATATAAATTTAATTGCACATTATATCTTATAAACTCCACATCTCGCGAGTTATTTGCTTTTTGATTGACTTGTATAACCAACAGCATACACCTTTATCGCGTAAGTAGCCCAATAGAAATTATTAAACAGAAATTATTGAGAAATAATTTATATTAATCTGATAAAAAACGAAATAAACCAATGTTATTAGGTATCTTTGAATGTTATATCTTAAGTGATACTGTACATGAAAAAAACGATCCATATAGAATTAATACGTAAACTACGCAAAGGATCTCATGAGGCATTCAACACCTGCTATGATATCTATGCAGACAGGCTCTACGGATTTATATTGGTACATACAAAATCGCCCTCGGTAGCGGAAGATATCGTTCAGGAAACTTTTCTGAAATTATGGAGTAGTAAAGAAAAACTTACCGAAGAAGGAGATTTTAAATCCATGCTCTTCACAATCGCTGGCAATCTTATCATTGACGCTTTCAGAAAACAAATAAATAAACCCGAATTCGAAGATTATATTAAATACTTCGATAATGAAATTGTTGCTGATAATTCATCGGAGGAGATTATCTATTATGATGAATTTCTTGAAAAATTAACTCTTTCAAAAAGGCTTCTCACAGAAGGGCAACGACATATTTTTGAACTTAGCAGGGAATCCGGACTTTCAAACAAAGAAATAGCATCAAAATTAGGCATAACCGAACAAACGGTAAAGAACCATTTGTCGGCAGCCCTTAAAACACTTCGAACAGAACTGTCTAAATATAATTATCTGTTTACATTTATCATTTAATTTATTAATAGCCAGACTTGTCAATAGCTCTTTTCAGCTCATCCCATAAATCAAACTGAATCACCTGTACAATATCAAAAACCATCAACCCGTCAGACTGCATAAGGCAGACATATGCAGCATCTTCTATACTCTTATAATTTAAAGCATAAATACTCCCATACATTTTACAATCTCCCTTAAGTAACCGTTTACCCCTTGCCAACCCGTACTCAATTGACTCCGCATCATCCATACCATACACTCTTTCCAGATAAGTCCCTATAATAAAGGCATCCAAGTGCTCTGCGAATCCAGTCTTTTTATAGTCTGATGAGGCCCACGAAGGATATTCCACAGACGGATCATATTTCTTACTCGCCCAATTTTGACCCTGTGCATATAACGCTCCGTACCACGAAGCAGCCCAATATTCAAGCTGAACAGCAGGTTTAAGCATCTTGATCTCTTCCTTAGCTTTTTTTACGAAATCATGAATAACTTTAGACCGAAATTCGAACCACTTTTTAGCGTACTTTCCAAAATGACGCTGACCATCTTTCCAATAAAAAATATCATCGGGATAGTTAGCCACTTTTTCTCCTAAATAATTTTCAAACAACTTACGGGTCTCATCAGAAAAATCAGAATCAATGCTCAGATATCGGCAATAGTCGAGTGCATATCCATCAAAGTCATAGTTGGTAACCAGTTCGCGTATAAATTTTAATGCATATTCCTGCACTTCCGGCAATGCAGGATTCAGAAAAGCTGCCACTTTTGAAGGGTCATCCATTTCTTTTAGCATCCCTTTAGACGAATGCTGGATAGATGTCTTGCCGGCCCATGAGGCATCACGGTAAACCAATCCCTCTTTTGTATCCGGCCGGCCGGCAGGGAAAATAGTAGTCGAAACAGTCACCTTCAGGTCCCGCTTTTTCGCTTCGTCAATAAAAAACTGTAAATAATCCCAAGTAAGCGTACGAGAAAAGCCATTTACAGTAGTCAGCTCCGTCATAAAAGAGGTCTTTTTATATAATACATCCCCATATACAGGACGAACATCCAATACTATATGATTAAAACCTGTCTTTTTGGTTTTATCCAGGTAGTAGCGAATCGAATCCTGATTGGAAAAACGCTCAAAATTAGCCTCCGCATCAAACCACAGATATTTTGGTTTTACCGTTGTTTTTTCAGGGGCCGGAGGTAGAATATCTTTTTCAACCTCTGCTCCATTACAGGAAAGGCTCAGAAACAAACAAAAGATAAATAATAATTTCATAATTCAGATTGCTGTTATTAAAACGGGGACAGAAAAACAAGTGATCCGCCCCCGCTTCTTGTTACTAATTATTTACTTGAAGAACCTACATTCGTTAATTCATATGCCATAATACCCGTATTTGTATCAAGCATATATACCAAAGCTGTTTTACCATCCCTCTGAACCTGTACTGTAATATCACCGGTACCATTTGTATTTCCATCACTTTTAATCTCCCAGTTTTCACAAAACGGGTTAAGAATATTATATCTTTCCACATTTTCACTTTTACTGGAAGAGATCAATGTCGGATCGTCAACACTAAATATTAACATCCGGAGATCTCCCGGCCAGCTACATGAAGATGCTGCAAGATACTTTGCATGGTTAAATTCAAAATAACAGGCACCAGATACAGCCACTTTATTAAGGAAATTTGAATTAGCAGCATTCGTAACAAATTTATATTCGCCTGTATTGTCATAGTAAACCAGTCCTTGAGGATTACCAAGACTTAATGCAAAATAAGGGGTTTTTCCTGTAGAAGAAGCGGCTATACCCTTTCCTCTCCATGTCCAGCTTACATTTGGAGCCGCAAAAACATCCGGAATTTGAGTAGGAACTCCATTAACAACCGGTATCCGAACAATCCTACTTTCCGCGCCTCCATATCCGTCTAATGCCACCATTATCTGAGCATCGCCGTATGTGTCTCCGCAAATAGAAAAAGACCGCCCCATTCCCGTATTTTTTGTCGTTTGAATATCAGTTCCTGAAACCTGATAAAATACTTCTGGCTCTTTGTCAAGGCCAGAAGACCATCTGAATATTTTAAAAATATCCGTGGTGTTGGCATTAATAAACGACACGGCATGCAAGACTTCATTCTTATCAACAGCCAGTGCAAAAATATGCGACGTGTTACCAGCAGGTACAGGCACCGTTTTATCCTTTTTCAAACCCGTACGTTTATCGTACACCAAAAAACCTTTCGTATCATTATTAACAATAAGTTCGTCACCAACAACCACAAGCGAAGTCTGCGCATTTGCGACCCATCCCCCCAAGTTAGCGGCAGATTTAGTCCACAACTTATTATACCTGCCAAAGCCCTTTTCCAGTTCTCCGTAAGGAATCTCATATATCTTAGTAACGATTACAACCTCCCGCTTTGTTACACCATCGGGAGCGTAAACTGTAACATTTACAGGATCTTTCAAATCCTTCACGCCGGAAAGTCCCGGTACAACTTTGGCTCCTTGAAAAACAGAGCCCTGTATAACCCAATCCTGATAAGTAGGAGCCTTTTCATCAGGGAAATAAGTCACATCAAAATAGATAGAGTCTTTATCTTCAGAGTACTTACCCTGGTAAATCTTTCCCACACCCACTCTTTGGGCATAATCAAACTTTTGAATCTGAATTGCATTAAACAAATAATCCGTATTACTAAAGGCTACCTCGTCTTCAGAACAGGAATTACAGAGTATTAGTAAGGCAAGCAACAAATTGTATCCAATATTCTTATTAAATTTCATAACACAGTTCGTTTAAATTATATAAATTACCACGGAATTGTTTGTTCGCAGGCTGAGTTATTATTGATCTCGGAAGAAGGAACAGGTATATAATAATATTTTTCCGGAAAATGTCTGTTCGAATCGTCGCACACCACTTTCATATATGTTAAAGTTGTTCCGTTTCGTACAATTTTAATACCATGCGCACGCTGTCCGTCAATCACCTCTTCCGCCTTTCTCCAACGTCTTAAGTCCCAATAGCGATGACCTTCAAAAGCCAGTTCCAGCATACGTTCATCCATCAGATAAGTTAAATACACATCCAGATTTGTTCCTGAATTACGAGGAGACAAGGCACCACCACGTGTACGGACTTTATTCATATACTCGTAAGCCTTCGGCATATTACCTGATTGAGCATAAGCCTCCGACATATTTAACAGCACCTCAGCATAGCGCAATTCCACCCAGTAAGCATCACTACCAGACTGATCAAAATTGGCATTTCCCTCCTGTAAGAATTTTTTCATAAAATATCCGGTTACACAAGCCGGCTTGTTGGATGAAAAATCGAAGTCCACATAACCATCCTTGCCTCCCACAAAGGTTTCGATCGTCCGGTTATTCCAACGGGCACCGTTATATAAAACTGACGCGTAAAAACGAGGCTCCCTATTTGCATAAGGATCCGCTTTATGAGCAGGATTATTCCAATTGAAATCTACGTACGTATCCCCCTCTTTGATCTGGTATTTACCAACCAGCTCCTCAGTAGGACAAGCCCAACCTCCCCGATCTGCCATATCTCCGGTTGGACGAAATTTTCTATCGTGAAAATGCACATAACTTGGGGCTTCAAAAGCAACAGTCAGAATCAATTCCTTATTTGTAATATTTTTGAACACCGAATTATAATCAGCCGACAATTCATAGACTTTCAGGGCCTCTAAAGCGTTACCTGCAGCAATAACTTTATCGTATTGTTTAGCATATAATGCGCAACGCGTTAATAATGCATATACAGCTCCCTGGGTAATTCTACCCGTATTTTTGCTATCCCATTGAATTTTTGCAGCCAATTCCGGAGCAATTGCATCCAGTTCACTAATCACAAAATTCCACGAATCTGCTTCGGACAATCTAGCTTTAGAAACATCCTTTTCATTATCCAAACCTCCATCAACCCCCGAATTATGTAATCTTGCTATCACCCCTCCGTGATTCCGGATCATTTTATAATACAGAAAAGCACGCAGGAAGCGGACCTCGGCTTTACGTACTTTTACAAATTCGGGATCCAGATGTGCGGTTTTAGAATCCACATCATACAAAAACTCATTCAACCGTTTAATTCGCTCATAATTTCCCCAAGTACTCAGAGCCCCATTCGAGGGAGTAATAAAATTTTCCTGTTGTAAAATTTTATTTTGATTGGTACTACTATTCAGATTTGAGATACTGTATTTCAAAATATCGGAGTATCCATCCGAGAACATATCCGTATAAATTTCGGCGTTATCGCGCAGCGCCGCATAAAGACCTTTCACGTAAAGATCCAAGTATTCCTCGTTTTGCCAGGCAACAGCATCCGAATACTGATCACGGGGATCCACTTCCAGATTACAGGAAGAAATACATAAAGAAACCAGAAAAGCATATAGTATTTTTTTCATCTTCATACCATTTAAAAAGTTAAATCTATACCTACACTGTACGTACGTTGCTGCGGATAGTACCCATTGTTGTTGCTTGGCATCTCAGGATCCATAAAGTCAAGACCGTCTAATGTAAACAAATTTGTTCCCGCCACGTAAACCCTCATATTCTGAGCATGCAACCGATTAATCACCTTTTTAGGCAGCGAATAGCCAATCTGTGCATTTTTCAGACGCAGATAAGAGCCATCCACAACCCACCAGTCGCTTGTCCAACCATTGTTTCCATTCCATGCCTGTCCTAATCTTGGATATTTTGCATTTGTATTCTCTGGCGTCCACGAACCTTCCACCAAATAATACGGCGAATTTCCTCCGCCATAAAAAGCACGTGCAAACTCCGTCTGATCCATAACTCCATTCGGATACAAACCGCTAGTAATTATATCACAAAATGCAGCTCCCTGAAATTGTAAACCAATATCAAACCCTTTCCACGTAGCCTCAGCATTCAGAGAAAACATCATCTCCGGAGTATGCGAACCGGCAATACGGATCTGGTCGTCCAAGTCAATCTTCCCATCACCATTAATATCTTCGTACATCAAATCCCCCAAACGCTGTACTCCTCCCGGACCTGAAGGGCGATTTTGCAACTGTTCTTCCGTTTGATACAAACCCAACGCATGGAAGCCATAAACCCCACCAATTGGCTTGCCGATAATATTTTTCCACATTGGAATATTTGCATTCTGAGTTCTGGACAACACTTTATTTCGCGCCCATGTTACATTTCCGTTAACCGAATAAAAGACATCTCCCACTTTATTCCGATGTCCCAATACCAATTCTACCCCTCTGGCATCCACAACACCCGAGTTACGTATTGTTGGATAATTATTGGAAATAGACGGAGGATATAATCCTGCCACTTTTTCCAATATATCGTGTGTATACTTATAGAATACATCCAAATCGGCAGACAACAAACCATTCCATGCAACAAATTCCATCCCCAAATTTACTGTTCTCGTTTTTTCCCAGGTAAGATTGTATGAAGGAACCGAGTTCGTAGTATATAAAACATACGTAGCATCAGGAACATTTCCAAAAGCGTAAGAAGGAGAGCTTGTAAGAGAGAAAAATCGTTTATACAAGAAATCACTGATATTATCGCGTCCCAATTCCCCTACAGATGCTCTGATCTTGAATTTATCCACCTTCGGAAAAGCATCTTTAAAAAAAGACTCTTCAGACATCACCCATCCAGCCGAAAATGATGGGAAAAATCCCCAGCGATAATCTTCATGAAATTTATATGACCCATCATAGCGGAACGAAAATTCGGCCAGATACCTCTTGTTATACGAATAATTCAAGCGGCCTACATAGCCGGCAGTTTTTGTATTGCTGCTCCCCCCCTTTACACTATTAGGGGTATCCTCCTGAGCAAAAGGAAGCTCGGGAATAGCATCAAGTAAAAAATTCCTTCTGGAAGCCTGGAAACTACGTCCTCTGGTTTCACGATATTCGTACAGAAACAAAACGCCCAAATCGTGTACGCCAAATGTATTTACATATTCAACTGACGGCCTCGACATTAACATCTGTCCGCTCGACGAAGATTGAAATAAAGACGAGGTTCCTGTTCCATCCGCTTGTGTTGTTGCATATGTACCAGTCGCCGGATCATATTTTGCAACATTATACTTATTCAGAAATGTTTTGGTTTCCGTATAGTTTTTATCAAAGCTAAAGAACATCTTTGCCTTTAGTCCTTTGATAAACGGAACCTTATATTCCAAAGAAGCAGAGCTTTCAAACACCGAACGATCATTTTGCGAAAATCCGCTGTCATTTACACCGGCTAAAGGATTCCAGGTACTTGCCCCTTCTCCGGTAGCTGTTGGCAACCCATTATACTCTTTGGGTATAATAGGAAGAACACGGATAGCCTGGGTAATAGGATTATATTCGTTGTTAGGCGCTATATTAAATCCCGGATTATCCCTGTCTTCATTACGACCAGCCATATCAACCGAAAATCTAAGTTCGTTTGTTATTTGCACATCCATATTCGAACGCAGGTTATATCGTTTAAAAGAAGAATTAGGAATTATACCGTCCTGATCCATCATACCACCACTAACAAAATACTGGAATTTATCCGTTCCTCCGATAATTGAAATATTGTGCTGCTGTGTACCACCAAAGTCTTTAAACAATGCACCGGTCCAGTCTGTGTTGCCAAGTACTCCATCCGGATCACCATTCTGTATCTTATCTATTTCTTCATCGGAAAAATATCCTTCATTGCCATCCAGTTCTCTGGCTTTATTATGCCATTTCGCATAATCAACACCATTTAAGAACTTCGGGAAGCGGGTATTCGTAGAAAATGTATACGAGCCACTATACTTTATACTTGATTTTCCGTCTGTACTACCACGCTTGGTCTTCACAAGAATCACGCCATGTGCGGCACGAACTCCATACACCGAGGCAGAAGCGGCGTCCTTCAAGATACTGACACTCTCCACATCATTCGGATCTATCGCATTAAAGCTTCGCTCTACTCCATCTACCAAAAGAAGTGGAGACGAATCGTTAAATGTACCTGCGCCACGAATAACCATACTGGATTGGTCGGAACCCGGCTGACCGGAATTTTGGGTAGAAATCAAACCGGGCAGTTTCCCAGCCAGCATGTTTGTAACACTTGTCATAGGAGCTTTTACCAAATCCTTTGCAGAAATCTGAGCAATAGAACCTGTTACATTCAATTTCTTTTGCGTTCCATATCCAACAACCACTACTTCATCCAGCCCTCTTACATCTTCTTTAATAGTAACATTAATAACCGGGGCAGCTCCAACACGTACTTCCTGCGGTACATAGCCAATAAATGTAAATTGCAACGCATCTCCGTTACCTACATTTAATTCGTATCTACCATCCAAATCGGTGGTTGTTCCCGTAGAAGAACCCTTAACAAACACATTCGCACCAATTACAGCCTCCCCAAATTCATCGCTAACCCGACCAGTAATTTTACGTTTCGATTCCTGAGGCCCCAAATTACCTCCGCTTTTAAGGATTACCAATGTTTTATTAGTAACCTGATAGGTTAAACCACGCGGACTCAACACCTGTTCCAGCACAGAGCTTACAGGTTTGTTTTTCACATTCACCGAGATATCTTTTACTTCGGAAATTACAACATCCCTGTAAATAATTGTAAAAGACGATTGCTTCTCCATTTGCTTAAAAAACTCTTTCAGGGTGGCTCCTTTAAGATTAATCGTTACATTTTGAGAGAGATCCTGACCGTATACCTCGGTACAGAAAAAAAATATTTGCGATAAACATATTATTTTTAGCAAATATTTAAAAAGTATATTATGCATATTGATATTAAATACTAATTTTACATTCATAAAATCTTTTTAGATAAAGGTTTAACTACTTAGCTTGTACAAGGATCACAAGTACGAACTTTTTAGATTTTGAGTCAAGGAATCTTCCACATTCTTTGGCTCATTTTCATTTATATCGCATCATCAAATATCTTACATAGGCAGAACATTTTTAAGGTTTATATTTTTTTATAACAACATCATCTCCACGAATCGAATAATCCACATTATATTGTATTTTCAGAGCTTCCAGCACATACATAAGCTGTTCGCCACTAAAACTACCCGATATTTTATCCCTGGCTATTTCCGGGCATTGCAAATCAATGGTAATTCCATACCAGCGTTCAATCTTATCAATCACCCTCTCCAGCGGCTCCGACTCAAATACCAATCGGTCCTGCATCCAAGCTGTTTCATACCCATTTTTAGTAGATTCGATCTGTATTGTTTTAGTTTTTGTGTTATAAATAGCTTTTTCCGAAGGGTTCAATTGATATGCATGGGGCAGATTTTTGCTATAAAGTTTAATACTACCCTCCAAAAGAGATGTTTCAATAAAGCTATCCTCTCCGTACGACGACACGTTAAAACTTGTTCCAAGCACTTCTATATTCAACTCGCCTACCTGTACAATGAAAGGCTTTGATTTATCCTTCGTAACCTCAAAAAAAGCTTCGCCGGTAAGTATAACATTCCGCTTGCCGGAATCAGAGAAATCATAAACAAGCGAACTCGCCGAGTTTAATTTAACCGCCGAACCATCCGGCAAAATCAATTGAGCCTTATCGCCGCTTTTCACCTCAACAACGAAAGGGCTTCGGTCTGGAGTAACTTTATAAGCAAATTGCCAAACGCCAAGCGAAACCAACAGGATTACCGATGCCGCAATTCCTCGTTTAAGCCACAACAACTGTCGGGTACGTTTTATTTCATCCCCAATGTAAAAAGAAAGATTCTGCTTTACCTGCGTTTTCGTCTGCTGATTCATTAAAGGCAGCGAGTGATTTTCGTCCCAGGCAGTTTCCATTACATCCTTTAAATCTTTGTCGGACATTTTATTCAGATTGTGTTTTAACTCTCTGAATTCATCCAGACTAAGCTTTCGAAACAAAAAGCGGAAATATAAAGAATTAATAAAATTGTTCATAAACAGTATCATTTATAAGTAACACGCAATACAATCAAAAAAGTACCAGCTAACTATGCATGTTATAAAACACAAAAATTAACAGCATAAGGTTTAAAGCAAAAAACATCTTACTCTCAATTTAATTGCACATTCAATTTTAGAATAATACTTTTGCATTTTTATAAACACTCAGATATGATGAACGGGCAATCGCGTATTGTAACCCTTGCAACAAACGGCAATTTACTGGACGAAAAAGGCCAGGCCGTTACACCGCCACTTGGTTGGATCTTTCTTCCTGCGGGAGATGCCGGAGTAACCAGAAGAGTAAGTGTAACAGGAGTCTTCTGGCGGGTTCAGGTAAAAATGGGAAGGCGAATCATTTCCAAAGGGCTTTGGGCACCTAAAGATATCATCGAACAAGCCCAACTTGAGATGAAGCATCTCCGCGAGACCGAGACCTATCACAAAAAAGCCGAAGCATCCAAGCTTCGCCGTGAAAAAATTCAAACGGCCTATGTGGATGATTTTTGCAAACAAGTAAGATGCTTTCTAAACTTTCATCCATGCTATGCAGAACAGGAAGCAAAGATTGCCCGGTTGGTAACCCAACATGCGACACCCGTTGGAAGTGGAACCGTAGCCCGAACGTCTACCATACCGGTCGAAGAACGGGCGGCAAAAGCAGTTATCGCCTGGATGCGCCATAAAACCACGGCTTACGATCAAATGCCGATTGCACGTATTAAAGGAGAACGCCGCCGAGTACGCAACATACTGGCCCAACGGTCGGTTCAATTGCTTGAATCCTACCGCAAAGGCAACCCAATCAGTCCGGAATGCCCTCTGATGGACGTCCTGGAAAGAATGGAATAGAATTTGTAACCCGTAAAAAACGGCAAATAAACCAATGTCAACGAACGGGAAGACATTCCTCCTAAAGATATATGTTTAATAACACTGATGTAGCTCTTCATCACTTATTAGTGTGCTCATACAAAAGATGAAATCAATCCAACTATGTAGTTGAAAATTTGACGAAAATGATTTTAAAAAAGACTTTTGAAAGAATTCGATAACACAAATAGGATTAGTAGAGTTTAGAGTGTAAACTGATTCACTCTTTACTTGCGACAGAATAATAATTGTGAAAAATTCTGCAATAGTGTTTATATTGCTTATTTTTACCGAATCATCTAAAAAAGTAAAACAATGTATTCAATTACGGAAATGGATGACCATGAGTTATTTCGTAAATTGCAACAGGGTGATGGCAAGGCTTTTGAAATCATCTACGAAAAGTATCACCGGTTGTTATACGCCTTTGCTTTGCGACATCTCGAAAGCCGCGAAATGGCTGAAGACGCCGTGCAACAGGTATTTGTCCATTTGTGGGAAATTCATACGGATATTTACGTGAATATTAGTCTGCGCAACTATCTCTATACGATGATAAAAAATCATATTCTGAATCTGATCCGAAATGATAATGCCATATTTGTGAGAAATTACGAACTGGCTGAAGCCAGGCAAGACTACTGCGAAGATTTGGACGATAAAATAGATAAAAAAGAACTGATGGCCATGCTCTATAAAGCGATAGCCAATCTGCCTGAACAAAAAAGAGTTGTCTGCATGCTCAAAATGGAAGGCTTGTTAACCAACCAGGAAATTGCTGATAAGCTAAATATAAGCATCAATACGGTAAAGACACACTACCTGCAAAGCATTCAAAAACTAAAGGAGTGCATGAACAAAATGTTAATATTTCTTTTCTCAATCACCCTTTTACTTTTTATTTGTGTCAATCTAAATACTATAGGATAAGAATTATGGACAAAGCTAAAAATAAAGACCCGAAAAAAGATATTAGAGAAATAGCGAAAGTGGCATCACCTTCAAAAGTAGCACACTGGCTGGCAACCGACGAAGGACAAGAAGTTCTGTCGCGCGTAATGGACGACGATTTTGCCGAAATGGAACATGGGGAAGAGCTGTATATGAATCCTTCTGAAGTTCCTTCGAACAAGATGTACAAGCAAATTATGCAGCAGGTTAACAAACGCAGGCTGCGTAGTATCCTTCTGCGCGTTGCAGCTGTACTGATCCCTTTTATTTTTGTAACAAGCCTGTACTGGATGATAAGTTCGCGGGTAGATATATTTGGAAACGAGGAGTATACAGAAATATATGTACCCAAGGGGGAACAACTGCAGATGGCATTTCAAGACGGAAGCAAGGTATTTTTAAATTCGGATACCAAACTAAAATATCCCAGGAAGTTTGGATTGGGAAACCGCCGCATATACCTGGAAGGCGAAGGCTATTTTATAGTTGAGAAAAATCCGGATCGCCCGTTTGTTGTTTCTGTGAAAGGTGGAGATGTAAAGGTGTTAGGAACCAGCTTTAATGTGAATGCCTATCCCGGAACCGAAAAAGTTACTTTATTGCTTGACAAAGGGATGATTGACTGGATTACGCCTGCAAAGAAAAATTACGCAATGAAGCCCGGTGATAAACTGGTTTATAATCTTGTTGATGGCAAGTGCACCATTTCTGCCAACACCAACAGCAAAGAGCTGACGGGATGGAAAAACGATCTTATTATCTTTCGAAATACTTCGCTGAAAAGCGCTCTCACTACCTTGCAACGCTGGTATAACGTTAAATTTACCATAACCGACACCAGCCTTCTTAAATATTCCTTCACCTTGGAGTCGGGCAAAAGCTCGCTGGATGAGATACTGAATGAAATGGAAAAGGTTTCGCCTGTACATTTTACACCGGGAAAAGACACAATTACCGTGTCTCGTAAGTGAGTTTGTCATATTGTAAAAATAAAAAACACATTTTGTATCACCCGTTTCATTATTAAGTGTGTCAACTCATAAAGAACTTGTTATAAACTTTAAATTTACTATTTATGAGGAACAGATTTTTTATACTATTATGCTTTGTCATTACAGGAATAAGTGCTGTGTTTGCTCAGAAGGTGACAATGAATATGCAAAAAGTGAAACTTGAAAGTGTACTGTCGGCCATTACAACGCAAACGGGGCTGACTTTCGTTTACAGTCAGCCAGTAATCAATCCCAATCAGATTGTAAGCGTAGATGCAAAGAACGAAGAGGTTGTTTCCGTATTGAAAAAAATTCTCGCAGGCAACAAGGTCGAAGTGGAAATTATCAACAAGAAAATTTACCTTAAACCGATAAGCCAGACCACCCAACCCAAAGGAAAGTCCGGAAAAATATCAGGGAAAGTCCTTGATGAAAAAGGCGAAGCAATCATTGGAGCCAGTATTCTTGTAAAAGGAACAAACAACGGAACAATAACAGACATTGATGGAAACTTTTCATTGGCCGATGTTCCTTCCAATGCCGATCTTATTGTATCCTATATTGGTTTCAAATCACAGAACATTGCTCTTGAAGGCAAAAGCGAGCTGAACATAAAGATGCAGGAAGATTCCCAGCTTATTGAAGAGGTGGTGGTGGTAGGTTACGGTACACTGAAAAAAAGTGATGTTACCGGAGCTATATCCTCTGTTAAGGGTTCGGATATCACCAACCGCCTGCAAAGCAATCCGGCGGAAGCACTTGCCGGACAGGTTTCGGGCGTAAACATCATGCGTCAGGGCGGTAATGCAGGTTCTGGTGTAGACATTAAGATTCGGGGTGTTAGTACCTTCGCGAACAATGAACCTTACTGTCTTGTAGACGGATTTCCTATGGATATAAATAATGTGAACCCAACAGATATCGCCTCCATGGAGGTTCTTAAAGACGGTGCTGCAGCGGCTATTTATGGCTCGCGGGCTGCAAATGGAGTCATACTTATTACGACCAAAAACGGTAAAAAAGGAGATGTGATTGTAGATTTTAATGCTTATGCAGGTATTTCGGCTGTAATCAAAAGTCTGAATATGCTGGATGCCGAAGGATACAAAAAGGTACACACACAAATGTATCAAAATGCCGGGAAGTCTCTACCATTATATATCGGAGCTTCAAATAATGCGAATACAGACTGGTTCGACCTGATGAGCCGCAATGCACTCACACAGAATTATTCTGTGGGTGTACGTGGTGGATCGGACAATTCAAAATATTCCATCTCTTTCACTCGTTCAGACGAAGAGGGTATCATGCTGGGTAACAAATATGTGCAAGACAATGCCCGTGCCCGTTATTCATTTACCAAAAAGATTTTTACCGTGGATGCAAATCTGGGTCTGCAGTTCGTAGACAACCAGCAGCCACAATACACACTGAAGGAAATCTACGCCGTATCGCCGCTTGTTCCTGTTTACGATGCAACACAAGTTGAAGGCTACGGCTTGACAAACAAAAACGATTTACCTGCCAACCACAACGTGATGGCCGATTACGATAATATAAAGGTAAAAAACAAGGATTATATTATGAGTGCAAACGTGGGTCTTGGAATCAAGCTTGCACCCTGGCTTAACTTTAAATCTACCTACGGGTACCGTGGCTCGTTCAACAAGAACAGCTACCACGCACCTTCGTATACTCCTTCCATTCAGGACAAGGTACTTTATCCCGAAAATTCGGCATCAAATACTTACTGGCAGGAACAGATTCAGGAAAACGTGCTTACGTTTAACAAGGAATTTGGTCGTCACGACGTAACTGTGATGCTGGGTAACTCTATAAATGCAACGACATCAGACTGGCATCTAGTGGCGGTTAATGGTTCTACAGGCGGTTTCCTTGATCCCAATTCTGAAACAATTGATGCCGGTATTGGAGGTAGTTTTTCTGGCGAAGGAAGTAATTACGAATACAACCGTGCCTCGTTCTTTGGTCGTGTAAACTATTCGTTCGATCATAAATACCTGCTTCAGGT
>Ga0209639_1001993_pt1 | contig 17545 bp, 12 predicted proteins | sample EPASupsiteHSE605_FD_187268 | JGI IMG/M metagenome (GOLD analysis project Ga0209639, IMG submission 187268) | Bioremediated contaminated groundwater from EPA Superfund site, New Mexico - Sample HSE6-05 (SPAdes) (version 2) | ecosystem: Environmental > Aquatic > Deep subsurface > Groundwater >...
GAAAAACTACACTATGAAACAACAAACATCCAATATTCACTTCATACTTGTCTCCATTATAAACAACAATTCCATCTTTCTCTTGACAACAAAGACGAAAACGAAAACCATCAACAATTCCAAAATGTGATTCCCATTCTCTCAACAAATTAATAACTCCAATCTGATCATTTCTATCACTAGGAATGCTTCCTGATACAAGAAAATCAATGAAATGACAAAAAACTCCAAAATCACACGAATCACTCAAAACAATCCGATCTTGACCTGAATATTCATCTAAATACTTGTTTAAGCATAATAAAAATCTCTTTTCAACATGTTTTGTTTTGTCCTGACACTGAAACACAACTTCTGGCATCAACAAAAAAATGCCAACAGAATAACTGATTGAATCTGTTCACAATGCCACAGTAATTAATGTACTTGATTAATCATTCATCAGTTTAAGATATGGGATTTAATAGAATTGTTAAACTATTTCCGTCGTTTTCTTTTTAAAATAAGGAACTTTGTGAAAATTTTTTTCCTGGGATCAAAACTATTGAAAGTTAATATTTATCATTGATCGAATAACATTGGATTCAATAAATGATACAATATAATTGTTCAGTTAAACTTGTATTCTTAATCCATCAAAAAAAGAAAAAAATACAGCACACGCAAATTTATCAAATTAATATTTTTATTAAGACAGAAGAACACAATTACAATGCAACAACTTGAAAATGTTCTCAACAATGTTTTTTGAAATCCATGCTATCAATGACATAAGGACTAGTATATGTGTTTTTTATTATGTTTTGTTCTGCTCTAACACTGTCTGAACTTCTGGTAATCTATACAATCGTTCTCTGATTTCATTTAGTTCTCCAAAGACTTTTCTAAGTGTTGCTTCTTTTGTATTCGACAAGTTCTCAATAAGTCCTTCTGGTTTTTGTTTATCGGGTTTCATGAGCTTATTTAAAAACATTGCAATACCACCAGCAACTGTCTGGGTTTTACCTTTGATACCAACTTCAATTGCAAACTTTCCTATCTTTTCAGCTGCATTTCCGACATAAGGAGGAAATTGAAGATCATCACAGTATCTTTTTGCCAGTACATAGATTTTAACACCTCCTTCAATGCCAATCTCTTGTAATACCTTTTGAGCATTCATTATATCTCTTTGGTCGATTCCAGTCGTACTAGATAACAATTCTTCAATAGTTAAAGCCCTTTCCTCATTTTTACACACACCCAATATAATAGCACCGTATATGGCTTCTTTTTTGTGGCTTTTCAAAATATTCTTTTCTAAAGCATCTTTGTAGTACTTGCATGCACTGTCAGAAACCATTTTCTCTAATTTTAAGTCATTGCAAATTGATCTGATTCTCTTGACAGATTTCTTTAAATTAGCTATTTTCGGATCTGTTGTTACTCTATTATTAATATCAATTAAGTCCTTAGTATGCTTTTTTCCGTCATAACCAAATGTGGTTCCTAATTCATTTTCACCATCTTCTCCAGCAAATGCGGTATGTGTCCGATCTTTAACACCGTGATCCATCGCAAACTGACGGTATTCTGCAGTTGTATCAATAAAAGGGATTGGAGAAACATAGCCACATCTTGAACATGCATATTCACCCGACTTAGAGCTGATAACCATCGTATTGTTTTTGCAAATCTCACATAAAGAATAGGCTGTGTTGTTGGAAGACATAGTATTGTCACTTTTCTAAAAAATAAATCATTAACAAAATGTTAGAAATAGCATTGTTTTAAGCATTAAATGTGGATATATACCTAAATATCCTGGGAGAAGAAATGGAAAAAATTGAGATAAAAACAATCGTTGTTATATGAGAGAATAACTCACTTTTTTAGACAAATCAATGAGTTAGGGTATTATTGCAATAATAGGAAATGAATTTTTTAATATGGTAGTGATAATAGGGATGGAATATTGTATGCATAAATATTAGGCGGATATATTGTATTATAATTTTGTTTTTAAAGACCAATCAAATTATAGATGGGATCTCTATTGGTATTATTTGCTTAAGCTTCTAATCATTTATTCTTGGCTTAAACGGATTAAATGGCATATATACTTTTCAAGCTGTGGTAAGTTGTTTCTATGATTAATATCTATTAGAATTAGGGACTCAACGATTATTGTAAAATTTGTTTACACAACGATTAAATAAACTGAACCTTTTCATGGAATATAAGAGTAATAAACCATTGATTAGGATTAAGGAAATAGGGTTTTCTTCAGATAATGAAGCACTAGCTCGTATTTATAAACAATTAGAATATATTTCCGATTTTTATGAAAATATGAGTATTAGTGATTTTGAGTGTATTCTTGGTAATATCGATGATACTTTAAGCGATATAGTAATAGAATCTACAAATAGTATTTTGAGCCAAAAATCATTCGAAAAATTATGTTTTTTTCTTGAGAAAGGTAATATTAATGTCTTCAGGAGTGTAATTGGTATATTTCTAAAAATTGCTAAAAATGTTGAGAGTTTTGCCTTAGTTTTTAGTTATGGGAATGTTTTTAACGTTTTAAAACTGCAATGTATTACATTGACCTACCCTGATACATTTCACTTAATCCTAGACTTTTTTGGCCAAGTTTTGGCAGTCGAAGAAATGTACAAGTTTATAGATATATCATATTTTTGTGAATTAATTGAATCTATTAAACTTATTCAGGATATTGAAATGAAAAGAATCTCATGCTATCATTGGATTAAAATTATATATATATATTCAATGAATCCCTTAACAGAGGAGGATAGTTCGATGATTATACGTACAATTGCATCAATGATTGATTTTATTGAGATGAAAGCATTGTCAATAAGATTTATGTGTTGGTCTTTAATAAGTCTCATCGAAAATAATAATTTCAACAAATCATCATTCATAAATATGGATCTTTCATCTCCAATTTTGTCATATATGTACCTTGGAAATGAGGGAAATTTTAAGGCATGGGGACATTTACCAGATAGTTTAAATGATTTTGTATTGGCGAAAGCTGCTTCAATCTATCTTGTTTCCAAACTTATTGAGTATCAGATAGATTTAGGTATATCTGAGGATAAAGTATTTGAAGACATTATGATTACTCATAATATTGATTTGTTTCATGTTTCTATAGTTTTATTATCAACTTTGTATATCAGACATAGCTTATATCCTAATTATGATTTGGTTCGTCGAATGAAGGATGTATTTGAAAGCAGATCTTTTTCCTTTAAAGTTTCAATTTCGATTTTTTTTTCAAATATGATTATTTGCAATGACTATAAACCTACACTTGAAGAGTTTTCTAATATTTTAGAAATGTTTTCCATGATTTATGACGAAGAATCAACAGATGAATACTGCGAGACTATTGAATCCGCAATTGTTAGATTATTATCAACAGTCGATAGCAATACCCAAAATTCTATGATAGAAATTATTGTGAACTCTAATTTAGAAAGCATTTTTATCAAATCAAATTCATTTTCTCAGATATATGATAACTAGAATTGGCACATATTGAGAATCTTTTGCTATATCAGAGTTTTCTTAAATATCTAATTTTATGTGTTCTGTACAATGTGCTGCTCTATGTATTTTATTCAATCAGATTCCCCAAATTTTGTATCAAACAAAGAAATAAAACCGCGAGCAAGATTAAACTTTAAAAAATCTATTTTTTGCCCAATAACTGAATTTTCATGGTACAAATGTATTTCCATTCAGTATTATTAAAAAAACATAACAAACCACATCACTGATGAACTACCAAAAAAGGATAACCTTTTCATATCATTCATGATCATTTATTATCAATACTTATGGATTAACCTTTCATAAAAAACAATCTGATGAAATCCATTTTTTCAAAGGCCCCTATTTAAATCCTTAGAAATACTTAAACAAAATTTGAGTTTAAGAATTTTATTCCGTAGTAATGAAAAAGTCGAAAAGCTCAGTTTTGTGAGGATTATTTACATAAACGTACAATTCGAATGTCGATCCAAAAGATATCAAATCTTCTTCAAAAAGGGGAAATGATTAACTATAGCGTTATGTCTGAACATTTAAACGCGATTTTATCAGAAATTTCTTCGATAATTGTTGAACAGAGTCATCAAATTGAGTTTTTAAAAGGAGAATTAGGCAAAAGGCCTCTTTATTCTGAAATTCATGTAATAAAAAACGATTTAGAAACCAAATTGAGTGAAAAATGTCGGAATATGATTGACAATGATAAGAAGGCTCATGATGAAATCTCGAATATTAATAACAAATTAGATAAAGTAAGTGAAGATTTATTAAAGAAAATAGAGGATAATACCTCTTTAATCGATGAAGAGATTAAAAATAGAACAAAAGATATTGCTGGTGATGTTTTTATTGCTAATCAGCAAATCAGAGAGATCAATGTTAAGTTACTTAGTACAAATAATTCTATTCAAAAGAGCAATGGAGAAATATTTCGTATCCAGAAACTTCTGGATACAGAAAAGGATAAATCAGTTGATTTGTTAGTTATGAGGCTTGAAAGCGTTGAGAGCAAAGTACAGACAATTGTTCAAAATCAAGCCCAGTACCAAACTGATGTATCAAATTCTTATGAGGAGTTAAAGGAGTTTGCTCATGGACTTAAGAAAGAAATGTCATCTGAGATACATGGAATTCATGTTTCATTGGAGGAAGTGAAGCATATGATTGTCGAAGCACCAACATATGATATTGAAGGTGTAATTGATACCCCAGCTCTTATTAGGGCAATTCAAAGAGATTCACGCCGAATTGATGCATTTAATGAAACAATCGTTGCAATCAAAGATGAGAACCAAACAATGAAGTCCTTTTTTAATTCTATATTCAAAGGAATCCAAGAAATGCAAGTACATTTTCATGATTTTGTTGAAGAACATAATCATACAAAAAGGGAATTGAGGGATAAAACTACAGAAAATACGTTTTCGTTGTCCGTGCTTTCTAAAGATGTTTCCATAATATCAACCCATTTTCATTCAGTTCTCGACACAACACTATCTGGAATGACATCCATATCAAATTCTATTATTCAGCTCTTTTCATTCATTGCTAAATTGTCTTCAAGACCAGTTCCATCTTCGAAACAATTGGACGACATCGTTGTTGACCTTCAGCATCATCATGATATATGGAACTCTACTAATCAGAAACTTGAAGACAGAATTATTAAAGTTGACCAAGAAAGAATCTTTTCTCACAGAATGAAATCCGAATTCTTTATTCCATATATTCAAATAGACAATCCTTTTGATATATTATTCCTTGATCAACCAGGAAAACATATCAAAGCACAGACATCTTCTCCATCAGGAACATCGATTGACCATGAAATGAAATATCAACTCAATGATCTCCAGTCAAAAGTTGAAAAAAATGCCAAATCACTCGAAGCATTGTTAGAAACTGTTGAAAACAAGATCGAAAAAAAGGCCGATACTCTTACAGTTGAGAGACTTCTCGAAAAAATGAGACTTTCATTATCAAAAATCCGAGATACTGCAAATGAAACATCCAAAATTGTTGCAATATGCGTCCGACGCGATGAGCTTGAAAAGGTCATCCAACAAAGTATCGACACATCAAAAGACCCTAGAGATAGTGTTGTTTTTGTGAGCAGGCCTAGAACCTCACTTAACCACACAGAGAGATCTTCTAATCTCCCTTCAATCAAGGGAAGCCCCCACTCAGCTATTTACGGAAACGATAGTGTAAATACTCAAAGGTCTTCCCCACAGCCAAATAGGGTTCGCTTTTCAATAGGTTGAATGATATATCGTTGAACTTTTGATAACTTAATAATAACGTTGGGCTTTGAAAAATCTGAGGGGATAAATTTCAATGTATCGTTTGAAACCAGATTATTTAAAAATGATAAAATCTCGCTATATTGGAAGAGCTTCTATTCTGACGAAGAGACCTCCGAATTTAGCGATTCGACGATCATTAGTTGGGTTTGGACTTAAATCCAAAGTTACTTGTGAAGAAAAAGGTTCGATAATTAGTGTGAAAAATGAAGTGGGAATTACTTGCGATGAACAAGCGGAAAATCAGAGTATTGCTCTTAATTCAAGGTTTCCATTACAATCAGAGCCTTTTGAGCCTGTTTTAAGCGTGCCAAAGCTTGGAGCAATTAATAGCTTGTATTTTGGAAAGAATTTGCATAAATTGATAACAATTTGCAAATATAGTCCTTATATTGATACAGAATCCAACCAAAAAGCAGATTTTAGTTATAAACACCTGGCATTATCGTCACTTTGTGACTTTCTAATCGAAAATGCGGCCAATTCTCATCTTTTTTCCGATAAACTGGAAAAAATCCTTCATGTTGCGTGGGTTAATACATATCATATTGTTTCATATATCAATTGCAAAAATGTGGCCCAGGCGTTCGAACCTTTATATTATGAGGAAAATTTATCTTGTATTTTAGCTGCACATGAGTTATTGAGAAGAGTCATTAAGCTGAATCCAACTTTGGTGTTGTCAAATCGCAAGTATATTCAAGGCATTATATGCTTATTTAACACTCCCGATCCAAAAGAAAGGGATAGCTTGTCAAATACATTATTTTGCATCTATATTTCCTGTTTCCCTGAAAGGGATAAGATTTGCCGAATGATTTATTATAATTTAATAGGAAATTGTTATAATCAAACACATTTTGGTGCTCATCCTTCACTTTCTTTTCTGAATCAGGTTGTAAATTTCGAAGGATCTCAAATGAGTTCTGAATTCCTTAAGCAATTATCAATGCTATTGCATTCATTATTATCATCTTCATTTTTGCCCAAGTATTATGAGCAGTTTTCTGCTCTTTTTGATTCGGTAATTAAATATTTTCCAAGTTTTGTTATGGTAATACTTCTCAAGCTCCTGAATTTGTGGCCGATTGGTAGTGTAACTAAAGAAACACTATTTTTCCGAATCCTCAACAAATGTATTAATAGAATAGATGGGGAGATTTTTTCCCAATATTCAAAAAGAATTGCACAAATATGGAATTCTACATTTAAATGTTCAAATAGTCGGGTTATTATGCAAGCGATTGAAAACTGGGAATCAAAAAGTTTTGCTCCCAAGCTTTTAGATTCATCAAAGATTGTAATTCCAATTATATATCAGTCTCTTCAGGGTGTTGCTCAAACAAACTGGAATTCTTGTCTTCGCGATAAATCTGCAAATCTATTGAAATTATTAAATACATTAGTATCTTATCCAAGCGATTTCAATACCATTGATGATGAACCTAACCCACATATACAATCTTGGACAAAGATTTATAATACTGCAACTCACAAAGTTGGCGATTTCAAAGACAGCACTTTTCATAGAAAACTTAGAGATGTATATTCTCCTTCATTTTGTAATCGAACGACATCATTTACAACTAATATTCGGCCTCCGAGTACTTTGCCTTCCTTGAAGTCTCTGAAGATTCCAAAAGAGTTATGAAATAAATTGTTTTTATTTATTTTTCTATTATTTCACAATTCATTATTTAAGAATACATATTATTCAAAATTCCTGTTCAGATTATCTTCAAGTCTCAAGAAAATGTGAAGCCTTGTAGCACAATGGATAATGCGCCTCCCTTCTAAGGAGGAGACTGAGGGTTCGACTCCCTCCAAGGCTGTAACTTTTTTTTTTCTGCATTGTGCCCCCATCACAATGAGCCAAATTGTATCGAGTGCAGGCTATCATGGTGAAGGAAGATTAGCAAGAAAGGCAACAAACAATCAATTAAGCAGAATAACGACTGAATTACCTCCTCTTTTAATGTTTGCATGCGGATGGAAACACAATGTTTTTTTAACAAAAGAAAAGGAAGTATATGTATGTGGAGAGAACAACGTTTTTCAAAACGGGCCAGGTCCATCTTTTAGTTTAACTCCAATTAAATCTGAAGAATTGTCATTATTATCTCCTATTTGGGTAAGCTGCGGAGATCAATGTAGCGCCTTTTTAAACGATTCTGGTACTGCTTTTGTATGTGGATCAGGTTGGGGACCTAATGTTGTGGAATTAGTTGCTTCAACATCTATAGTTTTCATTAATTGCGGTGTCAGTGTGGTTTGCGGTATTGGTTACAATGGAGAGTTTTTCTTATGGAAAGTTAATAATGCGGTAGCAGAAAGGTATGGTGTTGGAATACAATTTTGTGACTGTGCTGCAGGAGCCAATCAAATTTTTGCCTTGGCAACAAATGGAGTATTGTATTCTAAAGGATCGAAAAAATCATGTGGACAAGGGAAAAAGTGGTCTTCAACAGATTTTGTTCCAGTTGCATCCCTGAATGGCATCATAATTAAGAGAGTTTTTGCCTATTTTAATCATTCAGTTGCTATTGATATTGATGGAAAAGCGTATTCATGTGGAGTTAATGGCTTTGGAGAGCTTGGTATTGGTGATGTTAAGAAAACTAACCAATTTACTAGAATTTCTGTTTTTGATAATAACCCTGTTTTAATGGCATCTTTAGGAGATACTTTTACTGCATTTATCACAGAAAATCATGAATTATACACTTGTGGAGATGGTGATGAATATCGTTTGTGCAATACACACATTAGGAAAGTATATACACCTTCATTAGCTGATGCTGCGTTAGGAAGAAAAATAATGTGGATTAGTGCTGGTTGCTCGCATATTCTTATTGCAGAAAATCTTGAGTCTGTACCACCGCATTATGGGAGGGTTCACTTTTCATTGGATAGCGAGGCACAGCATAGAAGAAAACTAAGCTGTTCTCAGTTTCGTCAAATTACAGTGTCAAAGACAAATACCACAATTCAAGTTGATACTTCTGAAATTGGATCATGCTGGTCAGGGTTTCATCCCAATGATAAAATTTGGACTGATAGCGGTAAAAAGGGCATTGTAATTGGTTCATCATCGAAAGGGATTGTGGCAATGATTGAAAATGAATATGTACATTTTGAATCAAATTCTGTTGAACAATTAAGGAAAATTTTGTTTCTATCAGTTGAAGATCAAAAAGATAAACAAGTATATTATACTCGAAGCTTAATGAGAGTTGAAGTTGATACAAGTTATTTTACATGCCAAGCCTTTGGATTTGCTGGTGGAGATATTGTGAAACATTCTATTTTGGGACAGGCCAAAGTTGTAGGGGTTTTTGGAGGATCACTATGGCTATCTTTTGATGATGACCATGGTTTTCTAACCACAAGTATCAATTCAACCCCAGAAGAGCTTCATAGATGGCTTGAAATAATCCGTCCAAATCAAAGGAGTATCAAGTATTATTTTTCCAAGAATGCAAGAATTGCAGTCGAAACGTCTCCTTGTTCAATAATGAATACTTTTGGGTTAAAAGTCGAAGATTTAGTTGAGTTCAAAGGATCATTTGGTATAATTAGAGGCACATTCACATTTTTTGTCGTTGTTGAAGATTCTTTTTCTCAGAAGATAATGCTTTATCACCCATCTTCAATTAAACCTGTTAGGAGGTTTTCATCCAACCATTGTTTTATATCCTACCAAACCATCGAAGGTGATATTATTGATATTGATGTTTCTTGCAATCATGGTGATAAAATTATGCCCAATGACAGAATCATGATCGATTCAATAAGAGCCACAGTAGTCGGATGGTGTAGTGGTTTAATGTGGGTACAAACAGATGAATCACATGCAATTGGAAAAGGTGTCGGATATTTAAAGAATCTCAACGATGCTATTGTAACAAGGCGAATATCTGAATCATGTATGGTTAATGGCTATTCAGTCGATACTTCATCATTTATCGGATTGCCAATGCTTCCTGACGATATTGTTTTGTTTGAAAACCAAAGATGCTTCGTTCTTGGTCGTAATAATGATGATTTACTGATGTTTAATATATATTCATCAAGATTGTTGAGAATCAATCTTGGTTTATTATCAAACATCGATGTTACCTATAGACCAAGTGTTTTTGTTGAAAGATTTTTCCCCACTGAACACGAGAATATAATATCTATTTCTGTTTCTACATCCGAATTTTTTGCCAAAAAGGTACTACCAGAAGATGTGATTAGTACTCCAAAAGGAATCGGTTTGGTTGTTGGATTATTTTGTGAGTTTTTATGTGTTCAAATTGATAAGAAACCTGGTGTTACATTTTTTTCTTTTGAATGTGTTCATAATTCGCATGATTATTTTGTTATTGAAAGAAGGTCACATTCAATCAACTCAAATAGAATTTCTCAAACTCTTCACAATTAGTCGAGTTCTCCAAATATTATTGAAATTTCCTTCATAATGCATAATTTTTTTCAAATTTGTAAAATTGGTGGATTAACGACCGCTTCATTTATAATGAAAATTGCTATCCTTGGAGCAGGAGTAATGGGACAGCATTGATAAAGAAAGGACATGAAGTTGTATTCTTTGATATGTGGAACCCTTTGCTTGATCAAATGAAAACTAACCCTTATGCACATGTGAAGAAAGAGGACGGATCTGTTGAGGATATTAAGGTTACTGTACTTCCGTTTGAAGAAGCTCCAAACAACCACTTTGGTTTCATGATTATGACAGTTAAATCATCAATGACTGAAGAAGTTATGAGGGATATCTCATCAAAAGGTAAGATCGGAGAGAACACTTGATATGACTTTTCAGTGTGGTTTTGGAAATCCTGAAGTCATCGATAAATATTTGAAGGTTAAAACGAATTGTTTACCAGCCTATACATGTTCATATTGTAAATCAATTGAGAACTATATGATCCAGAAAACAACAATATGGCCATTCAGAACAGGAAAAAAAGTTATACCAGATCCAATTATTGGCCAAATTGCTGCAACTTAATATCAAGATGGTCTTCATATTGAATTACTAACCGATGCAAGTTTTTTTTATTTGTTTCCCTGCAAACATTGCAGTTTCTGCAATATGCGGTGTTAATTTTGGAGACGGTTGGGCAACTTCAGGGTGCAGAGAACTTGCACCATCTCTTGGGATAATAATACAAATAATGATTAGCTTATGAATCAATAAACTAATCCTTGAGCTATTTGGGTACATTTTAACCAATTATGTCCAATATTTGTCCCCAAATATACATATCATACTCAACCGAAGCCCAGGAAATATTTGTACCCCCTTTATTCAATTTCAAGCCGCTTTAATAATTGAAAATAATTGTCGAATTTTCAATTTTTTTAATCTGGTTCCTTAGAATGATACCACTTATAAGAGGTTTTATTAGTGACTCTATCTTACAAATATTGAACTCCTATGAATCCCAAAAAGCTATGTGTTTAGGAAATGCTATCTGGAACATCTTCATTTTTATTATGAGCATATCTAATTATCGATGTTTATTAAAATATATTAGGAAAATACTCTATTTTGGGTTAAATGGAATCCAAAACACCCGATTTATCCAGTTATCCAAAAACAATTCTTATTTGTCGATTTTTTCCCTATTATTCTCTAAAAAAGAACACAAAAATACTAAAAAACCAAGCAAAATTATCAAACAAAAGATTTTTACTAACAAGATTTTAACTATTTCGAGCATTATTTTCGTATTATTATTATTTATAAATATTGCCTATTTTGAAAAACTATATAAGAGAAAACAACAATTATCACTATTAAAAGAAGTAGCCAAGTTTTTGAAAAATCCCAAAAACTACCCGATTGTGCCTCTATTGTCATTCAGGTTGAATGATAATGAGATTATTTGCAATGTTGGTTTGGGACGTGAAAATGAAAGTATAGGTCAAGGAAGGTCTTATGTGAATGTTAGTATTGATATTTCTAATTGTTTCTTCAAAAGATCTTCATCATACTCTGGAGATGGTGGTGTAATATATGTTTCTGGTGGTTCTTGCTCAATGAACATCAATTACTCAATGTTCTATAACTGTGTTTGTTCTGATAATAATGGAGGAGCAATATACTTCACTTCTTCTAATTCATCTCTCAGAATGATATGTGCTAATAGTTGCTCTTGTGGAGCAGCTTCTTATGGTCATTTTGCTCGTCTTCAAGCTTCTCAGGTGAATCAAGTGGAGTATCTATCAGTATCAAATTGTTCTCATACTACATCTGGATATTGGTCTATTTACTTAGAATCAGGTTATCAGAGAGTTGACAACACAAACAGTTCAATGAACAATGCTGAAAGGAGGTCTGGTATTGGTATCTCTTCTCCATCCTCATTCACAAGCTCACACTGCACTTTCTCAAACAACAAGGTATCTCATAGCATTTGCTTATTATTCTGGTCTAGCTCAGGAACAATATCAATGTCATATGCTAACATTGTTCATAACAACAGTCCATCTCAATATGGAGTTGTAACTGTCGATGTAGCAGGATCAAGAAAGATGATGTATTGCATATTCAAGAATAATCAAAACACTCTATTCTGTGTATATGGAGGTTCTCTTGAAGTGTCTCATTCGTTCATAGATCACTCTGGATCATTCTCTATTTATACAACAGTATCAACATCAAATAATAATTCATTCACTAATACAATCACATATCAATTACAATTCTTCAATGCTCTTCATTGTAATGCTGATATTCCATTTTCAACACCTCTGAGTACAATTGAACAAACACCCTTAGATTCTCCACAGCCAACACTGGAAATGACAGAAATCAATACACCCATTCTTACTCCATACCGATCATTTGGAGAACCTGATCCTCATCAATCTCTCTTCCCAGAACAAACTCCTCATCAATCTCTCTTCCCAGAACATACTCCTCATCAATCTCTCTTTCCAGAACAAACTCCTCCTCAATCTCTATTCCCAATACATACTCCATATTATACTCAGAATCCAGAAAGAACAAATCAAAGATCATTTCCTGAGGATTTCATTGAAAAAACACCATCAAAATCAAATGATCAATCAAACAATGATCTTAACGAAAACAAATCAATTTCAGTATTCATGTATTCAACTGTTGGTATGTTTCTGATCATTGTAGTGATGATATCTTACAATATTGGAAGTCAAAAGAATAAGAATGATAGATCATCATCGTCATCATCATTAGAAATGGAGAAGAAACACAAGAGAGAAGAGAAGTATGATGGTAATGATACAAACAAAAATAATGATAGTAAGAGAGATCATCAAAAGAATCACCATCATGATTACGTCTCTAGTCCATATGTCTTCTGATCATAGTAAAAGAAGATATTCTATTTTTTATTGTGGTTGAATGATAATGAGATTATTTACGATGTTGGTCTGGGATGTGAAAACAAAAAGATTTATCAAGGAAGATCTTCTTCTCAAGAGTTTCAAAAAATTGAAATATTATCGTTTTAATTAATTGAAATATTTATTGATCGTTATGAAGGGTCACTTTTACAAAGTTTCTTTTACCACACAAAATAAAAAAAACAACTATTTAATAAGCAGAATTGCAAAGATAATTAACAACACTGTCACATACCATATTAAATACTTACGATACTCTGTATTCTTAATGCAAACAGACAACCCAATTATAAAGAATTTCTCAAGCTCGCTCATATCTTTGAGTTTTTCATTACGGAATATATTGCCAGATACTGATTGACTTATTGTATTTGAGCGATTACTGCTTTCCACTGAATTGAGTTCAGTCCGAATTGAATTAAGTTTGTTATCAAGTTTGTCTTGCTCTCTTTGATTATTAATCTTTTGGTTTTCAAGCATTCCTTCAATGACACCAGGTTGTTTCAATTCAATTTGGTTTTTCAATAGATTAAGACCTGTATATTCATTTTTAAGCTCAATAATTTCATCTTGTAAATGCTGAATTACAATATTCATATTTTTGATATCTTCATTTGCATTATTCTGAAGTGATTTTAGAAGTTCCATTTCTTTCGAAAACTTTTGATTCTGTGAAAGACTCATAGATTTTCTAAAAGAAATTTCTTCTGAAACCATATTCCATTCATCCAAACTCGGAAGTGATTCCAAAGTTCTTTCTATCTCTATAAGTCTATTTTTTAATGACTCAATTTCATCACCGTTATTTGATGAGAATTGAGACTCAAGTTGTTTGTGTTCAAGAACCAAAGAACATAATTTGTTATCCAAATCACATAATTCCATTTTTTTCTTATTCTTTTCAACCCTAAGATCAAATAATTGATGTGAAACATCTATTTCATTGATTTTATCAATTACTCTCCTTGATTCGATAATCTGGTTTTCAATATTCGTTGATTCATCTTGAAAACGATCTAATGACTCATTCTCGGATTTTTCAATCAATTTAAGCTTCTCCATAATATCAGATATTTCGTTGTTAATACCAACAATATCATTTTCTCGATTCATAATTAACATATTCAATGATTCATACTGTTTTTGATTCTGATATCTTTGGTTTATATCCTCTAGTCCTTGCTGAGATAATTTCTCATGAATTACTCTGTCTATTTCTTGGTCTTTATGCTTTTTGATTTCTATAATTTCGGCTTCTAGATCATCAGCTGTATCGCACTCGGCTTTGATCATATCATACGACTTCTTAAGCCCATCATAATCCCGAAATTTCACAGCCGCATCATTATATATAGCAATCACATTATCAATCTCATCAATAACACACTTTGCTTCATTGATTATCGAATTAATGGACCTCAAAACAATTGATGACTGATTAAAATTCTTAATCTGATTTTCAAATTCTTTTTGGCACATTCGAATAACTTTACCATATTCTTCAGTGCTTATTTCTTCGCCTTTTAGCTGTCCAATCCTCTGTTTTATTAGTCTTTTTATCTGCTCTCGGTTCTTTTTTGTCTGAACAAACTCTTCAGCACATTTCCGCATCGATGAAAGGACATCAGGGAAGCAAAGCTTCTCCCATTTCGACTTAAGGACTGGAATTCTCTCCCTAAAGCGCTTCATGTTTCTAACAGACTAGTTCAAATACAACATGATAAACAACATCGAGATTTTCGAGTTTGCCCAGTGCATTTCTGCTCTTAAGCAATACCGTATGGTTGCTAGTTCTCATATTGATAAATTGGAAAAAAGTGGGTTTAGAACTGAGGAAGAGATTAGCGAGATGCGAGTAGCTGTGAATAACAATGCAGATATTCTTGAAAAAATTGTTGAAATATCGCCAGGAGCATTTGGAAGGGAAGAATTTATGAATTTGCCGCAGTTAAATACAGAGTTTGATCATAGCGATTTACATCAAATTTGTGCTTCATTGAAATCTGCGGCAAGGGACTGGACATCGATTGGTTTCGCTGAGATTTGCGAAACATATTGTCCAATTATTGATGTTATCCAGAAGTATATAAGTCCCAATGGTACTGTTTTTGTCCCCGGATCGGGGCTTTGCCGTCTTCCTTTGGAAATAGCGAATTTTGGGTATAGAACAATCACATCAGAGTCTGCTTTTATCATGCTTGTGATGACTTTGGTGTCGTTTTCATGCCCCAATATGTTCACAATTCACCCTTTTATACACTCAACAGCAGGGTTAGACAAATTCTCTGATTGCTTGATCTCAGCTCCGTTTTCCGATTATTCTCATTGTATGAAATGCCACATGGGTGGTTTAAACGAAGATGGATGCACATGTTTAAACCCACAAAGCCTTTTAGAGAACGATTTACTAATTCTAGGCGCAGGGAAATTTGAATCCATATGTAAAAATGTGAATAGCGAGTACGACTGCGTTGTTACATGTTATTTTATTGATGCTGTAAAAGATATCAAGCATACAATAAAGTTAATTCATCAAGTGCTTAAAGATGGAGGTATTTGGATCAATATGGGACCAATGGTTCCGCACTTCCAAGAGGATGAAATGTTCCCCGAGTTCACAATCGCTGATATAGAATCAATTGCGCAACAAAATCATTTAAGTCTTTGCGAGAATCACAAAGTACAAACTTCATACGCACAGAATCCTCTAAGTCATATCAAAACGACATATAATTGTGACCTTAAAGTCTATAGAAAGTAAAATATGATATAATTCATGTGCAATTTATTAGAATATGAGAATAAACAGAAACCAATTATTTGTCTATGATTACTACTAAAAATCCTCTTAAAATTCCACTTTTTATCCGTTATTTGATGATTGAACAAGAAACGAAAGGATCTTTTTGCAATGAAAAGGCCGAATCAAATGGAGAATCAAGATCAACAGTTCCAATTGATTTCGAGAGCAATATTGTATGTGCAGCCAAAGATGGGAAGCTCTCAAGTGTTGTTTTTTTGTTGGAAAATGGTGTTAATGTGAATACGAAAGATAATGATGTTTTAGATAGAAAATTAATTGCACTCCTCTTCTTTTCGCTTCTCAAAAAGGTCATAGAGAAGTAGTTGAGTACCTTGTCGAACATGGGGCTGAGATTGATGCAAAGAACTCTACAGTTTTTCCACAGTTTTTCATCAAACTCCTCTTCATATGGCTGCTTTTAATGGCAATCTCAGCATTGTCGAGTGCCTTGTTAACCATGGAGCCAACATTAATTCCAAACAATTGAACATTAAGGAATATCTAACAATTCAACTCCCCTTCATTATGCTGCGCAACATGGCAAATTTAGTGTTGTTCAGTATCTTGTAAGCAAAGGTGCTGATGTTAATTACCAAGATAATTGTGTATATATTGTCTGAATGAATATTCTCCCCTAACATATGCTGTATCTAGTGGCCACATGAATATTGTTGAATACCTTGTTAATCAAGGAGCGAACATACATGAAAAGCCACAAGGAAATCTGATTTTTGTTTTGATTATTCGCTTCTTCATTTTGCATCTCAATTCGGACATCTAAACATTGTTCAATTTCTTATTGATCATAACATTGAAATCAACGGGAAAATAACTACAAATGATCTTTATGCTTTTTTGAGTGTACACCTCTACATTTTGCCGCAAGGAACGGAAATCTAAGTGTAGTTGAATATCTTGTCAATCATGGTGCAGATATTAATGCAATGGATGAGTATTATTATCATTGATCAATAATTGGAAGCCTCTTGATTTTGCTGTTGATGTTGGCCACCAAAGCGTCGTTGATTTCCTTAAAAAGGGAATTGCTCAATAAACATTGGGTTAACAGGTTTTAGACTATTTTTTGCCAATTTATTTTTCACAATGAATTATTCATCACTAATCATAACCAAATTCATCATAGAAAATAGCTTTTATCACATAGTGATGTGCTTTCTAATTATCGAAACGATCACTATGAATCATCATATTATTCCCCTTGTTTCAATTTTTCAAAACTTATAATTTATTGATATAATGAGATATTAAGGCAATTTCTTTATAGTATGGTCGCGATGGGAAAAAAAGTCGCGGTGGGGACCAGAACGATAAAAACCCGTTATTTTTGTTTTTTTTCTTATTTCATTAATAACTCTTTGCCAGATATACTTATAGATTTATTGTTATATTATCGATATGCACACTAATTAGATCTATGCTTTGTTAATCAAAGATTCACTCGAAACATTCAAAT
>Ga0209639_1001995_pt1 | contig 17527 bp, 11 predicted proteins | sample EPASupsiteHSE605_FD_187268 | JGI IMG/M metagenome (GOLD analysis project Ga0209639, IMG submission 187268) | Bioremediated contaminated groundwater from EPA Superfund site, New Mexico - Sample HSE6-05 (SPAdes) (version 2) | ecosystem: Environmental > Aquatic > Deep subsurface > Groundwater >...
AATGCCGGATTTTCGGTTATAATGCCCAATAATTATGTGTGTCTGCCGGGATTTGATACTGATCCGAAAGAGCTTGAAGAAAAAAAACTTTCGGAAGCGGTGCCGGTTGTTGGCCGGATCAATACACTCCTCGCTGCCAGAGAATCGGATGTGTTTGAATATAGGAAAGGTAGTTGGCCTTGCTTTAAGAGCCGGATTATTAATCCGCTGTTTAATAAATACCAAGTTACCGCCAAGCCTTTTTTTGCAACGGATAGCTGTATATCCTGTGGGTTATGTGAAAAAGCTTGTCCAGTTCATAATATAAGAGTAGTTGATAAACCTGTTTGGGGCGAATTTTGTACTTCTTGTCTGGCTTGTTATCATGTTTGTCCGCAGCAGGCAGTGCAATATGGAAAGGCAACCCGAAAAAAGCATCAGTATTTTAATCCGCATCAATAACTAAAAAAGCTCTGCATTTTGCAGAGCTTTTTAGGAGTGTTATTTTGGAACAATATTATAATATTCCAATTTAACGGTGGTTTAGAATATATTAAACGAAAAGGGTTAGTGACAGGTAGCAACCCAATGTATTGTTGTTACCTGTAACAAAGAAACATATTTATTTTTCATTTTTTTGTATTCAATTTGAATCCGACAGCTTTAAAGATATATTTGCTTGTTTTGGATTTGAATTCATTACATTCTATTCAAGAAGTCTATTAGTTGCTGTCTTCGTCTGCCGGATATAGGTATTTGTGTTTTATCTTTTAGAACAATGTATCCACCTTCGCTTTTGTCTAATTTTTTAATGTATTCAATATTAACTAAATGAGATTGATGAGGCCTGATAAATCCATATTCGGAAAGCAACTCGGCATATTCGCCGATTCCTTTTGACACCACTATTTTTTCGCCTGAGCTAAGATAAAAAGTCGTATAGGCATTGTCTGATTCACAATGTATAATCTCATTAAAGTTAACGAGGTGAATTTCCTGGGATGTACGTAATGCAAGCTTTTTATCTTTTAAAGATTCTATATTTACAACCAGTGAATCGGTTGATGTCCTATTATTCTGTTTGTTAATTTCGGTAATGGCACGTTCGACTCCCGACTGAAATTCAAATTCATTAATTGGCTTCAATATATAATCTATCGCACTGAATTTTATGGCTTTAATGGCAAAATCGTTAAATGCCGTAATAAATATCAGTTTAAAGTCATGGTTTTTCAGCTGTTTCAGAACCTGGATGCCAGTTCCTCCTTTAATCTCGATATCCATAAATACCAAGTCCGGTTTGTGCCGTGTAATGACGTTAACGGCTTCATTCACACTTTCGGCTTCTGCTGATATTTCAATATCTGAAAAGTATTCGGCAATCAGATATTTGATTGTTTCTCTCGAAGTTATTTCATCGTCTACAATAATAGTTTTTATCATAATCAGAATGATTTTAAGGGGATTTTTACTGTCACCAAAGTCCCGGATTCAATAGACGGGTCTTTGGCAATAATGGAATAGAGAATTTCGGTGCCATACCTTTTCTTAAGGTTAGCTACTCTTTCTTTAAAAATTTGTAAGGCGTAAGATACATGGGTTGCATTTTTATTTTTTGAGCTATCATGTATTCCAGCTCCGTTATCATCAACTTGTATGACAAGGAAGGTTTCCTCTTTATAAAATCGTACGTGTATAATTCCCTCTTTATCCATTGGTTCGATGCCATGAATGACTGCGTTTTCAACAAAAGGTTGAATCATCATGGGGGGGAGGTAAACCTCTTCCAGATCAAGCTCTTCTGATACACTGACTACGTAATTAAAGCGTTCGCCTAACCTTAGTTTGTGTATTACCAGATATTTTTCAAGGGTTTCTTTTTCTTCTTGCAAGGAGATAACTTCTTCTCTTGAGTTTTTAAGAATGGCGCGCATCAATGAAGACAGATTACTCAAATAGAATGCGGCTTTACGTCCATCGTTTTTAAGCATATAACTTTGTATGGCTCCCAGCGAATTGAACAAAAAATGTGGATTCATCTGCGAACGGAGCAGTTTTTGTTCAAGCTCAACCTGCTTTGCTCTTTGTTTAATCCGTTTTTGTCTGACTATCCAGACGGATCCTGCAGAAACCAATATGAATAAAAGACTTACCCCCCATATATATGCGTTTTGTAATTTAATGCGGGCATTTTTTAATTCATTTTCATTGTGAAGTAACTCTATTTGTCTCTCTTTTTTCTCTGCCTGGTATTTCGCTTCAATTTCGAGGACTTTCTCCTGTAACTCTTTATTTTGAAGTGAGTCGGTCAGACTATGTGTTTGTTCGTTGTAAAAGAGAGCCTCCTTCCAATTACCTTCTTTTCGGTACGTTTTGTATAACCCTTCGTACGAATTTACATACTCAGTCTTAAAATCGTATTTGTTAGCAAGATTAATGCCCTCTTTGTAGTGTTTTTTAGCTTCAATGGTATTGCCTAAAGCAAGGTAAACATCACCCATTAAATTATTTGAAAATACTAGTCCGTAATAGTTGTTATCTTTCTTATTAAGCGTTAATGATTCCTGCGTTGCCAATAATGCTTTCTTATTTTGCTTGGTTTCAAGGTATACGGAAGCAAGGTTGTTTAGAGCCGTTGCCATTCCATTAATGAATCCTTCTTTTTTACTTAGGTTATACATTTCCTGATAGACCTTGATAGCCTGATCGTATGCATTATCGTTATCATACATCGAACCCAGTTCATTGAGTATGCAGATTCTGGTGTCGAATGTAGCATATTTGGGGGTGGCTGCCAATGTTCGTGCTTTTTCAAGAAATAGCTTCCATTTTTTATCAATATTCAGTTGTTTGTAAACATCGCCGATATTCAGGTAGTAGGCTGCAAGATTTGTTGAATCACCGCATTGAGTTCGTAATTCGAGCCCTTCAAGCATCACTTTTAATGCCTCTTCAAACTTCCCTTCATCAATATAATCGGTTCCGATATTGATTTTGACATTAGCTGCTCTGGCCGAATCAGCCAATAATAAATAGGCTTCGTAGGCTTTATATGATAATTCAATTCCTTCCTGCCGCAGGCCGGAATCGCTTAAAAGAATTGCAAGGTTATTTAATATCTGAGCTTTCAGCTCCAGGCTGTTTTCGTGTTCTGCATGATACAGGGCCTGTCTGTATGTTTGTATACTTTCTTCTATTTTGCCATTTTTTTCGTATTCTACAGCAAGATCAAACCATCTTTTTGTTTCTGTTGGGGTATGCAACATTGCATTTTGCGAATGATTCGTACTCGCAAAAAGGTTTTGTTGAATAAATGTATTCAATAAAACAAATAATAGAATATATATTGTAATACGTTTATTCATTAAACTTCTAGTGCCGGATACCTTACAATCTATCTAATGGATGCAAAAGTATCGCTTTTTAGTTGTTAATTGTGAATTTATTGGCATGTCTTTGAGAAAAAGTTCATGTATGAGGCGTTTCAATAAACAAACTAATTTTTGGTATTTTGAAGGAATAACAGGATTTCATCCAGATCAGCATCCTTAAGCAGTACCTTTTTCCCTTTATCAAGCAGATAAAGGGTGGGCATGGCTTTTAGGTCGTATAGCTCGTCGTTAGCTATTTCCTGTTTAGAATCGAATCCGTTTATCCAGTTAGCCGGCATCTTTTCAACTTTATGTTTCCAACCCTGTTCGTCAATACCGGTGTAAACAGACAGAACTGTGAGGCTTTTATTCTTTATATATGAATTTATCGCATCAGAATTGGATAGATCTGTAGTGGTTTGCAGACAATTTTCGCAATCGATATCGTTTAAAAACAGTAAAATAAAGGGTGAATGAATATCATTCAGCTCTTTTTTTATATTGTTTTTAAGGATAAACGAGAAGTTGAGAGCATCGGACCCAGGGAGATTCTTTTTTGCCAACGTAAGTAAAGCATTGTATCGTATCTTGTCTGATTCTGATGAGTAATCCGACTTAATAAGAGTTTCAAGTACCGGAATATAAAGTTGATCGTTTTGGAAGGGCGAGTTTGGATCATATAAATACTTTTCGGCTAAATCACCGAAATAATGGAATACCAGTTTGTTGGCTTCCGCCCCATGCATGGTTTGAGCCATGTAGCCTGTTGCTTTATCTTTATCTATAAGCTTGAGAACGTCAATATAATTTACATATGCCTGTTCTGTAACTTCAGGCATATGGATATAGGTTGTATCAGTAAAGTCGAAATGCTTCCAATAATGTTCTGCAAGATAATCAGCCCTATCTTCAGAAGAAGTAAGTGTAACAGGCACATCCGGATACTTAAATTCCTTCACAACGCTTTCTGCAACAGGAGTAGTCTTTCCCGCCTGGCCACAGGAAGTATTGCTAATGCCCAACCCCATCAAAACTATAAATATAAATGTCTTTTTCATTTCGTAATAGTGTTAATTGGAAATGTATTTTCAAAAGTAATGAAATAATTGAATAAAAAAAGCCCTGGCCGAAATAATTCGCCAGGGCTGCTAAAAGTGTTCACTGCATTCTTGGATTTGGTTAATATCATGGATATACTTTAGGATTAAACGGAAGAGCCCAGATTGTTGCGTCTTTAGATGGTCTGTAAACGCATCGTACCTGTTTTAGGTCGTTTCTGTTTAATGTATACGTTGTAATCGGATTGACAGGATGAATCAATGGTACAACTGTGTGATCCCAGAAGTATGTCTGTGTCTGGATACCTTGAGGTGTGGATGAACTCCAGTAATCTACCGTTGTTTTTATAGGATCGTGGAATTCATACGGATTATCTAAATCTCCAACATAGCCGATAACCCGTTCAAGCTCAACTTTGGATGGTAAGTACCATGCTGCCCGCTCGATGGGCCTAATAGGAGTTTTATTTTGACCTGAAGCTCCGAGGATTCTGTTTAAATCGTACCCTGCTTTTCTCAAACAACGCTGTGCTGCAGTTGAGTTGATGGAAACACCTGTAGTCGTGCTCTGGGTGTCTCGTTCATACAGATACAACGTATTGTTAAAACCATCGGCAGCATCTCCATGTGCAAATGTAAACCCAAGGTAAGTTCCTCCCAGTACATCATTTGGATAACCCCAGGTATGATTACTATTTCCTGGGTCGCCCGAAATAAAAGCCCCGGTTTCTTCGAATCTTTCCATGTACAAGTCATCACTTCCGTTTTCGAGGAGTTTTATGGGGGCCCACTGCCGGAAAATAACATCTTGAGGCGGATCACTTCCGTGTCTTGCTCTCAATATCAATTCTCTATATGGAGGGTTTGTTGGATATTCACTTTCTGGAGCAATTCGCCATGGCATAATTACTATTTTTAGTAAATTGTTATCAAGGTTGGCATTTGCACTATTTCCAATCATTGTCCATCCATTTCCAGGGTCTAGGTAGGCTAGCATATCGGTTGGCCCAGAAATTCTTTCAATGCTGAAGCTTTGACCAACTAGTTGTAGTTCAGCATAACCTTCATGTGCATCAAAGTTGAACTCATCTTGCAAAAACCCCCAATCTCGAAGTGTTAAATCAACTCGCCAACCAACTTCAGGTGTAGGCTCTGTTACATTAATTACTCCGTTTCTGAAGTGTCCATCCTCTTCTGCACCACCCCATCCTGATAAATTGAGTGTAACAGCATAATGGGTGTTTCTTTCAACGTCAAAATTGGTTGTAACATCATTACCAAGGCAAAACTTATAAATGATTGTTCCAGACATTCTGATGAGACCACCTACATATAAATGATAACTACCTTCAACAAGCAGATAAGAACTGTTTGGTTTGTCTGTAGTTGTTTTATACTGTTCAATACTACCAGACGGCTTATTTCCTTGCTTATTCTCGAATAGAAACAGTGGAATTCCGGACTCGTCGTGCCCTCCAACAATTGGATTTCCTATAGCACTTACTTCTCCCCATCCAGGAACCAAAGAGGAGTCTCCTTTTTCAATAAATCCGGCATTTGTTCCGATAATATTGTCTACGTCTTCACCTAAAACGCAACTGTTTGGAACATGCATCAGTTTAATAATTCTGGGAATAAACTTAATTGTTGAATCTGCTGCTGTAGTGCCAATATCATTTTTTAAATTACTCCCGTTTATTTGTACTGTTACCATGGCCATTGTCCGGATAAGTTGAGCACTCATATTTGTTGTAGAGCCAATACTGGTTGTTGTAGCTTTAGCGTACATCATTGCAGTAATGGGACTTGCTGAACCGCCATTTTCTTTTAAATTCTTTAAATCGTTTACATTTGTTATGGTATTTGTATTGGTAATTTTACTCCCATAATTTGCCACAAGATAGAACGTGGAATTAGGTTGGATTGCATTGAACGTGAGTACAGTACTTAATGTAGTGCTATTAAGGGGCAAACTTGGGGAAACCGTGGGATTTGGAGCTACTCCTGTATACGTAGCATCAAAATAGTAAGTTCCAAGTAAGGCAGTTCCGCTTGCATTAAATACAAACACGTTCAAATTGTTTACAGTATTATAGTCGTTACGCTGACTATATGCTTTTGTAATGGTACTTTTTAATGTTGGCTCCGGCAATGTGATAACCATTCTCACATCGACAAGCTCATCACTACGAGGCTGTTCACATGGATCGTCAATACAAGATGGTAAAATAAATATTGACATAACCACCACGCCGGATATTATTTGCTTTATTGAAAACATATTTTATATGTATTTAAAGTGTTACAATTTGGGGTCAAGTTCTTCAATATACCAATCTGGTACTGTTACTATTACACCTAAACTATTGAAAGTTATAAGAATAGGTATGAGTACTTCATTCTTTGTTATATCTATACTTGGATTGGCCAGCAAGAAATCTTCAAGCCTCAAACTGTGTAGAATCTCTCCTGAAGGATACACTAGATCAATGGTGACGGGATTTTCATTGCCAATCCGGAATATATTAAATCGGGCAGTCATATTCAGTCTGCTTTCATTATAAGTCATTGTTGGATAATAAGAACAAAGTTCACCACCAGCACTATTTGTAAAATCGGTGTAGGGGAAAAGATTATTCACAACTAATGTTGCCGATGGTCCTCCATTCGGAGCTGGACCTAATCCTCGAACTTCAACGGTCATTTTTAAATGAGAGCTTGAAAATGGGATCGTGTCGCGAAGCCAATAGGTATCTGGTACCGTAATTATTTTACTTGCAAAATAGAGAGAGTCGTTTGTATTTATTGTTGTATTATCAAAATATCCAGGATGTGCAAATTGTATATTGCTCATATTTCCGGCATTCAGATCGCTAACTCTTGTGTTGTCGTATGGATTGCCAACGCAAACAATGCGATAATCGCCTGGTTCTAGTTTTAATCGGGTGCTTTGTCTTGTTATTAATTCGTTCTGATCAACTATTTTAGTTTGTACAAGATGATTTTCTGAATCGAAAACATACAGATTCACCTTCCCGATTTTTTGGTTTAATATTTGCGTTACTCCGTCACCCTTATAACTAAAGTATAAGTAGGTTCTTTCGCACTCGGACATATCATCATTAATACATCCTGTGGCCAGAACGAGAAGCAACAGCATGCTAATTGTTTGTATGTATTTCATTTCTGTATGTTTTAAAGAGTTAATACAGGCGGGCAGTAATGCCCGCCTTGTGTTTTAGCATATATCAAACAGACTCCTGGTTTAGTAATAAGTAGGAGTGAGTTGATGTATAGTCCATGGTTGAACAGTAACTACAACGTTTACACAGATTACAGCAGTTGGATCCCAAGGGCCGATATTTACTTCTTTAAATATCAAATTAATTTGATAAATATGACCTGCGGTTGCCGTGAGTGGTGTTTCTGCAAAAGAAATTGTTGTTACATTATTAAATGGTACTGTAACAAGCGGATCAAGCGGTGTTACATTGTTCAGTATTAATTTAATATTGGGGAATCCTCTGGTTGTTCCAGCCGGATTTCCGGGGAAGAAATTAAATGCAAACTTGCCACCACCAACAACAGTCCCTAAATCTGGATTGAAAATATCTGTTGGACCATCCATCAGAACGTTGTTTATTGGTTCGTAAGACCAAGCGATTGCACTTGTTTCATTTCCAAAAACATATTGCCCAGCACCAGCTGTACCACCTGGAGGTAAAATGTAAGGAGCTGTGCTTGGAGTGGGCACTGCGATACCTAATCTGGGTAATTCTGCAATTCCGGTACCTAAAACAGCTTCACGGTTGAAGTCAATTAAACCAATTCCTTCAAGTTTAAAACTAGCATACAATGCTTCGTTTAGGTTGCTACACTGTATGTTTCCGATTTCAAAGCGAGCCACCAGCGGTTTAAGTGAAATTTCTGCATCCAAAAGTACGGTATGCGCTGGATCAGGATCAGGTGAAGCTGTTGATACTGTCAATGCAATATCTTCACCAAACAAGGTAACATAATCTTTAGAGTCCAAACTTGGAGTTGGTTCGGTGTTCTCACCTGAAGCATCCAGTTTAGAAGCCTTGATGGTATTGGCATCTGTCCATGTAATTGTTTTGCCTTTGTAATTACCGACAATTAAAACACCGTCAACCAGTTGGCTAAGATTATGGTAAATAACACCGGATCCGGTAATAGATGCCCAGTCGGCATCACCAGAATCTAGTTCTACGATTCTGTAGATTTTGCCATCCGATTGGTCGTAGAATACAATCTTGACATCTTTTAGAGTCATTGTTGTAGTTGTGGTGGCAGCATCTATGGCCTTAGTAGTTGGCATAGGTGTTACTCCTTCAATTTTTAATACTACACTCTGCGTTTTTCCAGTATCAACGGCCGGAACTTCGTCTTCTGTGTTGCACGCGAACAAACCCAGGCCCGCACAGGCAACTAGTAAATAACTAAATAGCTTCATAATAAATAGTGTTAACTGTGAGTGAAATTTAATCAATAGAAAATCATAAATCTTCTAGAAGTTTGTTCAGCTGGTCCAGATTGTCTCTGGCTTCTGATAGTCCCTTTTCAGCCGCCTTGGTAAAATATTCTTTAGCTTCATCGTATTTCCCGCTTTGAGCTAAAGCGATTCCAAGATTATTCCAAACTTCCGGCTGATTTTTCATCTTTTCCATTTTTATTACAGCTTCATCTATCTGATTTTTTTCAATCAAAATAGCTGCAGCATTGGTTATCGCTACCGGGTTGTCCGGAAACGTTTGAGCAGCAATAGCGAATGTTTCGTTTCTCGCTGAAGTTCCATTCTCATAACTGGACGCCACCTGATACATTTCGTTCAGGCTTAATAGCTTCGGATTTGTTTTAATTTGTTCTTTTGCTTTTTCTATAGTAAATTGTTTTACGGTAAAGTTCACGATACAAGTATTGCGACGAAGCGTAGGAAACAGATCATGAAGCAAAGCTTGATAAACTTTCCCACTTTGGAGTTCCATGATTTTCCGTTCTCTGCCATCTAATATTTCAGTATCTTTTATAATCTCAAGGACTTTGTCTTTTTCTTCAATTTCGTAGTTTGCCAATGCTTTTTCCAAGCCGGCCCAATCTTCGCCTTTCCAGTCGAGTATAAATAGACCTTTTTCCAGATTATGAACTTTTTGCAGGTATGCAGCCAGGGATTTAGCTCTATTTTCCGACAAAGTCATGTTGGTAAGATAAATACCTTCTGGCGAAGCAAATCCTGTGATATATATGTTTGTAAGCGACAAGTCGCTATTTTCTTTTATATTTTTCAGTGTTGAAGCAATTTTATTGAGCTCAGATTCATTGTTGTCGAAGGTTGGCAATACAATTGCACTTCCAACTTTGTATTTTAAGTAAATCTCTAAAACTTCGTCTCTACGTTTAATTGCTTCAGCTTCCGGAATGATATAATTTACTTTATAGCTGGGTTTAAACTGTTCTTTTAAGATTGGGGAGACTAATAAACGTTCTTCTTTACCTAAACCGCAAAGAGCACAGCCTGTGATTTCCTGAGTTAATACCAGACGACCTTTTTTCATCCATTGAACAAGAGGAACTGAAGCCTTGTATTCTATTTTTTGTATTTCATTGTTTTTACGATGTAGCATCGCAAAAGGCTGGGGATCGAATTTGGGTGTCCCTTCCAGTTTCAAGGTGCGTTCCACAATTTTATTTCTTCTGTTGCCATTAACCACTATCGGAGGCAATGTTGAAGATTGGGTGTTGTCTGCAGATATTAAAACAGGTGTAAGCGTAATCATATGCTGAGAATTTAATTCCAGATTACTGAAATTTAGTATCATGCTAACATCCAGATTTTGTCCGTTTTTGACAATGCTTTGTTGTTCTACAGAAATCTGACTTGAATAACTTTCTTGAGCCACTACAGATACTGAAAGGAGTAATGACGCTATACATATGTATGTGAGTGCTTTCATAATCTGATGGTTTATTTAATTACATAAATAATTGAAATTGCAGCTTTTGTAACTCCGAAATAGTCTTTGGAGTCTTTCTTGATCCATTCACCACAGTTCTCGCAGACATATTTGTCGTAATTCAGATGTGCATATCCGGCTCCGATTACTGCCTCAATGCTCCAGTGTGTACTTAGTGGCCATTGATACCCGTAAGAAATACCTCCTCCCCACAAATCTCCTTCGTAACGGTACTTTTCCATATTGTCACTCAGAAATGAAAGTCCACCTACATTATATGCTGCATAATGTCCGTGAAGCCCCAAAAAGTGTCCATTAAATTTTTCGCAGAACCAATAACGAAGCTCGGGTTGTACTCCAATATGCTTAATCTTGGCATCGTTGTTGAATACCCAAGGATTGTAATTGCCCGAAATATCAAGAGTAACTTTACGGCTTAGACTAAATTCAACTCCCAGATTTATCGTACTGGTCAGGTCGTAAAGCAGGTTACTCTTTACAGCTACAGTTTGTCCATAGGTTACTGTGAACGGGGCAAACAGAATTAATAGGATGAATAGAAGTCGTTTCATATTTCTTTTTATTAAATATCATGTAAAAATTTCTTTTTTGCTTGGCTAAAAGGGTATATATATTTATTCCCCATAATCTTATGGGGTACAACTTTCTAAGGCGATATCAACACATCGTCTTTTTATTTGCAAGATAAATCCAACATATTAAAGCGACGGTCAATAAGGTAGAAAATTGTTATAACTTCAAAGATGTTAATCAAAGAAATAAAGTAAGGTGTATACTAAATAGTCTATTAATAAATAAAAATCTGATTCAACTTGAATTAAAGTAAGGTAATAATATCCAAATACTAAATAGTTTTATAAAACATTAATTTAAAAAATCGTTGGCTAGAGTGAAGGTCTTTTATCTACTTAACATGAACGAATGAAAAAAAGTTTAGAGGATCTAATGACCGATTTAGTTTTTTATGTTAAATATCTATGTTAATACTTAATAGATTCTTCTTGTTTGTCGCTATTTGCCGTTAGGTTGTTATCATTATTCAAGCTTATAGATTGATGTTGTGCTGTAATAGGGCTAGGATTAAAGAGGGTAGACGCTCAATTTAATTACACTCACACTCTCAATGAAAATAAACCAAAAGATGTTTTGTTATTTTTTAAAAATTAAGATTGACCTGGTTATAAAATATATTAAAATAGAAGCTGTTGGCTAATTTGATTCATTAGCGAAAGGTAAAATTTCAAGCAGATTAAGAAGGTATTATTATATGTTATGAAAGGTTTTTTGTCTATTTTTACCGTTTAGAATGTAAATACTTATTATTAGTTAGATCTGGTACTTGGAAAAATTCAAAGATAATATAATGTGTTTGGTTAGTAGCCTGGCTCATTCAGACTCACAAATTGCATTCAAATCGCTTTATATATCCTATTTTGGGAGATTGATGCGTTTTGTATCTATTTATGTGGAGTCGACTGTGGTTGCTGAAGAAATTGTTTCAGATACTTTTCTTGGTATTTGGGAAAATCGGAAATCTTTACCGGAGGTTTCCAACTTCGATGCTTATATTTTTTCTATTGCCCGTAATAAATGTATCTCATATTACAGATCAAAGCAGATTAGCACATTAAACATCGATGAAATTGCTACAGACCTGTTTTTTCATACTGAAACAACTCCCGAAGACGATTATATTTCTAAAGAAACTATTCAGTATCTGAATGAAGCTATAGATTCCTTGCCAGAAAAATGCAAAGTAGCATTTAAATTAGTTAGAGAAGATAAAATGAAGTATAAAGATGCTGCAAAGGTTCTTGATATTTCAGTAAAAACACTAGAAGCACATATGGCAACAGCCGTCCGGAAATTAAGAGATGCACTCAATCTTGAAAAATAATTATATTTTTCTTTATATCAACTAAGGGTATTTAATATTCTATGCGACTATATATATAGATCGAATGGATATAATACTATGAAATTTAGGATGGATGAAATAATTGCCCGGGTTCTGTCTGGAGAATCCTCTGCTGAGGATATGTTACTTCTTAGTGACTGGTTGAGTCAGAATCAGCAAAACAGAAGTGAATTCAAGAAGTTGAAGAGCTATTGGGATGCCGAAGTTTCGTATACCCATTCTATCTCTTCCGAATTGTCTTTGGAAAGGTTACGGTTAAGTATTGAGAAAAAAGAAAAAAATCACAGACTAAAGCGGCTATTCGCCTTATGGACACCATTGGCTGCATGCATTACAGCATTAATAGTTATAACTAATTTATATCTCACAAAAGAATCTCCCGAACCAAAAGAATCATTTACGTATGTTACGGGTTCTAATAAAGCGGATGTTGTATTGGCTGATGGGACGCATGTGGTATTGAATAAGAACAGTAAGCTAACATATACAAATGAATTTGGTGAAATTCTGAGAGAGGTGAAATTAGAGGGAGAAGCCTATTTCGATGTTCAGAAGGATTCTCTAAGGACATTTAAAGTGATAGTCAACGGGGCTTCTGTTAGTGTGTTGGGAACCAAATTCAATGTAAAGGCCAATACATCCGACCGGTCTATTAAAACTACTTTGTTAGAAGGGTCTGTAAGCTTTGAAACCAACACAAAGAGGGTGTTACTAAAACCTCACCAGCAACTTGTTTATAATAAACTTACTTCTTCTGTCAATACAAGATTGGTAGACGGTGATGAAATTGTGGCATGGAAAGACGAAGTATTGAAGTATAAATCAAAGTCCCTTCAATATATTATGGATGATTTAAGTTCCATATATAATGTGAAGATTGTGATCTTAAACAGGAAACTTTCCGGGGTTGTTATATCAGGTTCTTATGAACAAGATGAATCTATTGATAAGTTGCTTACAATTATTTCAAAAAGTTTGGAAATGAAATGGATTAAAAAGGATTCAGTATATTATATTAAATAAGTTATACTCAAAATATATAGTGCCTATGATATAGATAGAAAAAATCAAAAAAACCGACAATGATTACATTGCCGGTTCTTCTAAGAAAAGATTAAATTACGGCTTCATGAGTACGGTCGGCAAACTTAATTCATGAAGTGTATCGTTAACCTCAAAAAACAAAAATATGGATAATTTTTCGTATTTCAAGTTCTTTTTGACTAAGGACATGAAAAAAACTCTTCAAATTATGAGAATTTCTTTTTTTATGTTATTTGTAACTCTGTTTCAGGTGGTTGCTGTGGAATCTTATTCGCAGTCGGCAACTGTTTCGGTTGATGCAAAACATATATCACTTGGTAATCTATTTACTGCTATTGAAAGACAAAGTGAATTCCTTTTTACTTATGTGAATGCAGATGTTGAAAACATATATGTAGATGTTAAAATTAAAAATCGCAACGTTGGCAGTGTCCTGTCTGAAGTGTTGAAAGGAACCAATCTGGCTTATTCAATTAACGACAGAAATATTAATATTTACAAGGTATCGTCTGTTAATCAATCTAAAAGTAGAAAAATTACAGGAAAAGTTTCCGATTCGAACGGAGATGCCATAATTGGTGCCAACGTGGTTGTAAAGGGAACAACAAATGGTACTATTACGGATATTGACGGTAATTTCAGTATTGAAGTATCATCGTCCGACGTACTTTTGATCTCGTACATAGGTTTCTTATCACAAGAGATCAAGATTGGTAATAATTTAGTTTTTAATACAACATTAAAAGAAGATGCGTTAGGCCTTGATGAAGTTGTGGTTGTTGGCTTTGGAACACAGAAAAAGGCCAATCTTACCGGAGCTGTATCGTCGGTGTCGGTTCAAGAAATGGGAAAAAGACAAGTTGGACAAACCTCTTTGGCTTTACAAGGTTTGGTGCCGGGAGTTGCGGTAACCCAAAGAAGTGGCCAGCCCGGGGCTGACGGCGGAACGATTAGTATCCGTGGGAAAACAACTTTGGGTAATAACGATGCCTTAATATTGGTAGACGGGGTTGAGATGGGATTGAATAATATTGATGCCTCGATGATTGAATCAATTTCGGTACTTAAAGATGCCGCATCTGCAGCGATTTATGGTTCACGGGCTGCAAATGGTGTGATATTAGTTACAACAAAACGAGCTGAAGCAGATAAGTTTTCGGTTTCTTACAACGCTTATGTAGGACAGCAAAGCGTGATTGACAGCCCAAATAAAGTGGGAGCAATTGATCATATGTTACTTACTAACATAGCTTATACCAATACAGGAAAATCTCCATTGTATTCGGATACATATATCCAAAGCTATATGGCCAATATGCTTACAGATAGGGATCAATATCCAAATACGGATTGGCTGAATGAAACAATGACGAATAATGGATTGATGCAAAACCATTTCCTGACATTAAGCGGTGGATCCAAACGTATCCGTACAGTTGCAAACATTGGCTATTTTGATCAAAATGGTATCATTGAAAATACCAACTTCAAAAGATATACATTCCGTATGAATACGGATATGGATATATCGGAAAAGTTTTCCGCAAGAATTGATGCCCATCTGGCATTAACAAAACAATTGTCTCCCTCTAGAGATGACGCTTTTTCCTGGGCAAACCGCATTCCTGCCAATCAGGCGGGTGTGCTTTCAAACGGACAGTGGGGTGAAGGATGGAACGGAGATAACCCGATCGCATTTACTCGCGACGGTGGATTGAAAAAAGTAGATAATCCTTCTGCAACCTTGAACTTCTCTCTTACTTATAAACCTACCGACTGGTTGACTGTGCAAGGAATTTATTCACCCAATTACTGGGAAACCCATAATACGGCCTTTAAAAAGATGGTTCAAACATACAAATACGACGGAACTCCTGCATATGCATCTCCTCAGATGAGTATCTTGAATGATCAGTCGGATCGTAATTTGAGAAATCTGCTTACCGGGTCTATTACACTTGATAAAACATTTGGTGTTCATGGTGTAAAAGCTATGGTTGGTTATCAGCAGGAAGATTTTCGTAATGACGGCCATAAAGGTTATCGCGAGAAGTTTGTCTTTCCAAATTATCCGGTATTGAGTGCGGGGGGTGAAGAAAATCAGAAAGCATATGGCTGGGCATCCGAATGGGCTTTGCAGTCTTATTTTGGTCGTATAAACTATGATTTTAATGATAAATATCTTTTTGAAGCTAATGTACGCTATGATGGATCTTCCAAATTTGCAACAGGTAATAAATGGGGTGTTTTTCCCTCTTTTTCGGCAGGTTGGAGGGTTTCGGAAGAGCCTTTCTGGAACAAAATTAAGCCTGTTGTAGACAACTTTAAGGTAAGAGCTTCCTGGGGACAGTTGGGAAATCAAAATATTGGAAACAATTATCCGTTCTCATCTGATCTGAATCTAGATTTGCAATATATCTTCAATAATCAGGTTGCTTCGGGTGCAGGAATCACTGCCTTGGCAAATAAATTAATTACCTGGGAAACTACTTCAGTAACTGATATAGGTATAGATTTTACTCTTTTGGGTAAGTTGAACATAACCGCTGATTATTTTTATAAAGTAACAGATGATATCCTTTTGAATCTTGATGTTCCATTAATAATTGGAATGACAGCTCCTGCTCAGAATGCGGGTAAAGTTGAAAACAGAGGCTGGGATTTAGGAGTATCCTATGCCGACCGTATCGGTGATTTCAATTATCGAATGGCATTGAATATCTCGGATGTCCGCAATAAGGTATTGGATTTGAAAGGTGTTAACGAAACAGGGTTGACTGTAAACAGAGAGGGAGAAGAGATGAATTCTTTATATGCACTTGAAGCTATTGGATATATCCAACCGGAAGACTATGATACAAATGGAGCATACTTGCATGCAACTCAGTATGGCAACTTTAGTGTTGGTGATATAAAATATAAAGATCAGCTTACTGTAGATACGGATGGAGATGGTATTCCGGACGCAGGTGATGGCGTAATTAATACTTCAGACCGTGTGATTATTGGAGGTACAATTCCCAGATATACCTTTGGCTTATCTATGTCCGGAGAGTATAAGGGCGTGGATTTAAGCGTGTTGCTGCAAGGTGTGGGGGAAGCAAACGGATATTTATATGGACAAGGTATTCAACCGTTTTATCAAGGAGGTACCGTACAGGAACAGCATAAGGATTATTGGACTGAAGATAATAGAAATGCAAAGTTTCCCCGTTTGGCTTTCAATGAAACGAATAATACGCAACATTCTTCTTTTTGGATGAAAAATGCCGCTTATGTTCGATTGAAAAATGTTCAATTAGGTTATTCTATTCCTAAGAAAATTATCAGCAAAGCTTCCATTAGCAATCTACGATTCTACATTAGCGCTGACAATTTATTTACTCTCGAAAATTTTTGGGACGGGTTTGACGTAGAAGCTCCGGTAGGTAATGGAGGTTATTATCCGCAAATGAAAAGTTTGAGTTTCGGTGTGGATGTTAGATTTTAATTGTTAACCGGTAAAAAATAATGCAATGAATAAAATAATTATATATATATCAGCCATCCTGATAACTTTTAGCTCTTGTGATGATTATTTGAACAGGATGCCTTTGAATAATCCGTCGGATGAAACGTTTCTTTCAAATGAAACGGAGATGAAGATGGCATTAACAGCTTGTTACTCTGATTTGTGGCTAAACTTTTCTGTAATGCCCTTTATGCTTACGTTTGATTATCTTACTGATATAGGGTACGAACGGGATGTGAGCGCGTTACAAGCTTTAGGTCAGGGTGCAGGCGATGCTACCAATAAGGTGATTGTTGATTATTGGAAAGGATTTTACAATGGTATATCTAAATGTAATAATCTGATTCAAAATATGGAAAGAGGACGAGCCAATGTTAACGCCGCTACGTATGCTCAAATTAAGGCTGAAGCACGTTTTTTGAGGGCTCTCTATTATTCTTATCTGATTGAATTGTATGGAGATGTACCTTTAGTAACGGAAGTACTGAGTCTGAATAATTCAAAAATGGCCCGTACACCTAAATCGGCTGTCGTTGATTTTATTCTGAAAGAACTGACAGAAGCTTCGGGAGATATGGTTGAAACAAATAATCCGGTTTCCGGACACGCCTCCAAAGGGGCCGCATTGGCGATTAAAGCGCGTGTAGCTCTTT
>Ga0209639_1001997_pt1 | contig 17526 bp, 7 predicted proteins | sample EPASupsiteHSE605_FD_187268 | JGI IMG/M metagenome (GOLD analysis project Ga0209639, IMG submission 187268) | Bioremediated contaminated groundwater from EPA Superfund site, New Mexico - Sample HSE6-05 (SPAdes) (version 2) | ecosystem: Environmental > Aquatic > Deep subsurface > Groundwater >...
TTTCATTATAAGCAACCACAAAAAGCAAAACAAACATCTGTTTGTAGCACTTGCTATCGTTAATGGCAAAAATTACATAACTAATTTGATAAAAACCGTGAATAATTTTTAGAAATGAATTTGATACTTTTATCTCAACGATAGATTATTGTGATGTAATGGTTCCCTGAAATTCGGTGTTATTGGTTTTTGAAGTATCCAAAAAATTGTTTCTTGATTATCTCTCTCGAAACCAAGATAAAAACTATAACAATATAAGAAATAGATTTTTATAAATATTTACATTAGAGTTATTCTCGAATTGCTCTATTACATATAGATGAATTTGAAAAATCAATCGAAATTGTCCCCCCTAATTTTGATTATAAGATTTTTTTGATTTATACTCGGAAAAAATGCTCATCCTGGTGATTCCAATCAGAAAGGCTTGAAATATGTAATAAAAACTTTGTTTCGAAAGTCATCAAAATCATTTGGATTTTCTAGGAAGATCCTTTTATTCTTTTCCCAATAGATTCACTAAATTATATAGTATAAATACTATATAATCTTAGTGTGTATTATGCTTTTTCCAATAGATTAGAAGTGGTGTAAAATCGATCTAATTATTGAAAAATATCAATCAATCATAAATCAATTCAATATCTTTCATCCAATATGGGGTTGGTGCCAATGGAGCTTTCTGTTGGATTGATTGAATATTTGATCCATTTAAGGATTCCCCAAAACCAGTCAAATGATTCACCAACATGAAGAGGATGTTCTTCAGCCAATAATCCCTAGGAGGAGATATTCTTGCTTCATAAATCCAAGTTATAAAATAGAATCTCATTAAGTATTCCCACTAGAATCTGAAATTAATATTGCTGACTAAATAAATACAAATTATATTGAACAAGGGAGATTTTTTCTCAACGAATATTTAAAACATGGAATTCTCTTCATGAAGAATATACTAACAACAAAAAGATTAGCCACCAGTATTTTCTACCTTATAAATTGGATTGGGCAAAAATGCTTGTACTTACTCCATTAAACTTTTCATACAATCATGAAATGATTGTCATCCTTGTATGTTATTAAAAAAAACATTTGGTTTGAAGTTTAATGTTAATGATTTTCATTATTTCCAGAAAGAGATTTCTTCAATTATTCGATTAGATTATTATATAATCCACTTTTTATTGCTTTCCAGTTACGAGGTAGGTTAGAACAGATCCTCCTTTGATTTCTACAGATCCTCGTTCTTTTACAATAAAAACATCACCATAAATCAATTCATAGACACTTCTAGAAATATGGATGTTGTTTGGGATACCATGGTGTTCCATTTGCTGAGCCATATTGATTACAGGGCCAAATATTTCAAAAGTTGGCTTTGAGATTCCAAGAACACCAGCTACAATTGGTCCTCCAGTATTGATTCCAACTCTTATTCTTAGATTTTGATTCAGTTCCTTATTAAGTTCATTAATTGCTTTAAGAGCGTCCAAACCAAATGATACCGATTGTTTTGCATGGTCTGCTGGGTTGTTGATTTCGGAAAAAATCCCTCCTGCGGCCATGTAACAATCACCAATGCACTTAATTTTGGTTAATTGTGAATATGTACCTATAAGTCCATCGAATCTTCTAAAAAGATCATTAAGTGTTAGCATTACAGTTGAAGCAGGCAATGATCCACACCACGGTGTGAATTCAACGATATCAATGAAAATAATTGATGCAGATTGAACAGAGAAACTTATATTTTTTTCACCATTTTGAACTCTTTTAACCAATGATAATGGAAGGATGGATGAGAGTATTTTGTCGCTTTTTAGCCTTTCTTCAAGAATGAGGGAATTATAACGAAGAATCTGTGTGATATCTCTTATGCTTATTACATTTTTATCATTTACCACTACTGATGTAATAGTAATATGGACTTTTGTACCATCTTGTTTATTATAATTTGTTTCAATTGTTAGCTGAGACTCATGTTCCATAAATTTTAAGATTTCAGGGTTATCAAATTGATCTTTGATGATAATTTCATTGATTCTTTTACCGATCAAATCACCACAACAAAACATTCTTTGAGATGCATTATTAGTGGATTCAATAAATCCAAAACTATCAACCACTATTATACTATCTGGCATTCCATTAAATACCTTTTCAAAGAAATGAGCATCCCTTTTCATCGATTCGGCTGTTCCAAGTCCAATACTACCAGACAAAACGGAAATAATTTTTTGTGTCTGAAGAATTATTGATATTGGGCAATGTTGAAGAAGTGATAAAACAGATTTCATGTGTTTCTCTATTCTACTTATATGCAGCAAAACAATCACTTCAACAATAACGCCAACTATTAATAAGGAGATTATTACAAAGTTCAATTCTGTTTGTAGATCATTTGCAGTATTAGATATCGTTGGAATAATATCTTCAAACATTGGTGAAAAAAATGCATCATATAATGGGAATTGGAAAGCTTTCCAAATTGCTGATAGTTTATCATCAATAAGTAAAGAAACATTGTTGTCCTCATATTGGTCAATCATATGGTTAATGATTGGTAATAAGAGAGTATACAAAATATCCACTCTATAACATTTTGCCAATTCTTGTAAATCGGAACTGATATATCTTCTATCAATACATGTTGATTGGGAGTTTGCTCTTGTTAATCCATTTATAAAACCTAAAAATGGGATTTCTTGTAATGACTCCCCTCCATATCTGGAAAAATGATAATATGTTAGCGATTTTGAAAACCTATCCCTGATTCGAGTAATAATATCTGATATTGGGAAAATGGCGATATGTTTCCCAAACATTGCGGCTCCTAGATTATTCAAATTGAGTATCCCTCCAAGAGCCAAAGAGAGGGTTCCAGAAACATAATCAATATGAGGAGCAGAATTATAAAATGTATCGCACTCAAGGTTTCCTTGTTGATAGATAAAAAATGCACAAGATATGTATAATACTACTAATAAAATTGTGCCAATGATTATAAAAAGTGAATCTGACAATGATCTTGAAGAATGGTTCCCACCATTATTAAACATCTTAAGAATGTTCTCTTCTTGCTTAGACATATCAGAGTCTTTTGTGGTTGATGATTTGTCAAGATCATTTTTAACCACCCTGAGGCTCTCAGAAGCATTTGATACTGTGTTCTTTGGCAATGATGTTAAACACAGGTAAATATCGTTCTTATTTATATGAATTAGATCTATTTGCCAATATAATGTATAAAAGAATACAACTAACCCAAATGCTATTGATGAAAGCAATCCATATGACCAAATTTTCCTATATTTTGAGTCTGTTTCTGCCAAATACTTATTCATTTCGCTTAATGCAGAGCTCACAGAATCAGCTACACTTTTAATATTCACATATGTATTCAAGAATATTGAAGTATTAATCATTTGTTCAGTGAATTGAGTGCTATCTTTTTCAATAATATCCCTTAATTGTATCACATAATCAATCACTGCTCCTTGAATGCTTATCATTTGGTACTTTATTTCTGAAGGAGATTTGTACAATGAGTAGTTAATTGTTGGACTAAAGATAAATACCTTTGCATCATTAATATAACTATCACCAATTTTGAAATCACGAAGCTCTCCAACTGAGTGAATTGAAGAGATGATTTTGGATAATAAATAGGTTAATTGATCCCTTAAATTATATGTTGATCCAAGGTTTACTGGAAGAGGATCGGATCGATTAGATGACAGTGGAAATACTCCTATAGATTCATAGAAATACCTCTGAGATATAGAAGTAATTAAATAAGTGTATAATCTTAATGATGATAAGCTTTGAAGAATTGGGAGAGGTGATAAAACATCTTGAACAAAAAATGAAAAATAGAATAGTATTGCAATATATAATCCCAAAAAGCACAGTATAATCTCTAACAACCTAACAAAGAAAGTCCGCCGTATTGATGGAAACACAAGATTCTCAATTTGATCAGAAAGCTCAATTGAATCCTTAATATCTTGATCCTTTTCTTCAAGATCAAATTCAATATCTGATTGACCATTGTAACTGATTTCGCTTGCTTGTTGCTGAATGTGTTCACTATTCTTGGAAATACCTAAAGCTGAAGGAAGATTTGGAAATGCATTCAATCCCTGTTCATGAGCTTTATCAGATGAAACAATAATGCCCCTAGATAATTTTTTCGTTTTCTCAATAATTGTTTTTGCTCTATCATAATCAGCAAGCAGCTCGTGAAGAAACCTATGATAGGCTCTTGATACAAATCTATTATTGGGAAACTGAATCATGAGATGTGAAAAATCTGCTTCATTTTTTTCAATTGCTTCAAAAAACCTTTTTGTTGCATTTTCAACTTCATTTGTGTTTCCTTGAATCACTACATCCCATACGTATCTAAGCTTGTGCTTTGATGATTGAATTTGTCTGGAAATTGTGTTCAATTTCAACTTTAATGTTGGAGTGAGATTGGTTTCTCTAGCATATGCAATGCTGATTGATTGCAGTTTGATTGATCGAGCAGCATTTCCTTTGAGCTTTTGAGAGACAACAGAATTGAAAATCCATGCCAAAGTCTGATTTTCTTCTGGATAAATGGCAATAAATTTAGCAAAAGCATACCATATGCTAATATCATCATTCCATTGATCAAGAGCTTGTTTAAAAATGCTCCAATTTATACAAGCTGGATGAGCTACCCGAAAACCAGAGTTAACAATTCCAAGGAAAACATTAGGAGATTTAACCATCGATATATCAGATGATTTTTCCAAAAAATCATCAAGAAACTGAAGGTAACTCGTTTCTTGTTTATTGAGTATGTAAAACCAGGCGAAATAACTTACAATCCAAATAAAACATAATGCAAACATGATCCTAAATGGAGACATGATCACAATCAAGTAATCAAGATAGAATAATATCAAAGAAAACACCGAAGTTGTTGATGTAGCTAATAAATATCCAGAAACATTCGGTTTTATGAATCCCCCATATATAAAAGATGAACAATGAATAAAGAGATATAAAATGATACCAAAAACTATTGTAATAATCTGTAAAGACTTTGTGGCAAGAGAACCGAATGCCAATATTGAGGTAATCATTGGTGTTATTAAAAAAACCAAATTTGGAGGATTGGAAGAAACTCCCATTAATGAAGTGGGCCGAAAGACCATCCCCTGGGATGCAATAGAGATAACAATATAAGATTGCAATATAACAAGAAAAACAACTACTAATATAAATGCATAATCAGAAATACTACCAGATTGGATGAAAACATAATAAGAAAGCTTTTCAAAAACAAGTTGAAGGGCAACTGGATGTAATACTTCAGAAAATGTTACATAATAAAATGCTATTCCATTTGAAACAGCTATGGGTAGCTTTGAACTGTTTCGATATATTTTAGAAGCAATTACAATAATTGAGAATTGAAGAATTGACAAAACAATATAGAATGACACAAAATACTTATAAATTGTTGACCTAATATTTAAAGGGAATAAATGAAAAAGAACAGAAATGACAGAAGTGGCCTTGGAGGACAAATCTGCCTTAGGCCAAATATTCTCATATCCAATTAGCAAAGAAGGTCCAAATAGTTGCATTAGCCTGATAACCATTATTATTCGGTTCTCTTTCTCAAAATCAGGCGAAGAACCATAAATATATGAAAATGCTCTCAATAACTCATTTCTGGTTTTCTTCAGAATTGATTCTTCAACCAGATCCCCATATTTTCCTCCAGATCTTGATTCTAACGAACTTGACAATGAGAGGAGAGTTGTTTGGCCTATAGTTCGGCTTTCTTCTTTAATCATTAATAATGATTCTTATTGAATAACTAATTCAAATCATTTCGGATTTCTGATCTCCTACACTGTTTTTTCATTCAAATCTATCGTCAAAAAAAATATTTCTCAGAAATTTGATAAATGTTTTATATTATTTTCTAATGGAGTCCTCTATGACCGCCAAGGATTCTACGGCGTCGACCAAATCGGTATCCGTTAATGAAAGAATTAAAAAAAGAAGCGAGAATGAAACTTCGTATCTAATTCTTGATTTCATATCTCAATATATTCGATTGCCCAAGATTCTGTATACATTTTGCGTTTTTGTTCTCTATTCTCAGCTAACAATATCCCAATTAGGGAATTTTTGCCCTTCATACCGAAAAAATGTGATTGATTTGATAAGGTATTACTTCCTTTTAGATGGGATAGCATTAGGAATCAATACCATAATGATTTTGTCTTTAGTTGCAATTTTTCTAATTCTTAATTCTTATCAACACTATTATTTTCGTAGAAACAGAAAATTCAAATCTTTCTTAATGTATCCCATTAGGTTCTTTGTGGAAATTCTTCCAATGGTGTTATCTTTTCCGCTTTGTAATAGGTTTTCAAATATTTTAGTATCATCAATTAACACTGGATTTAACATTTCTAATATCATGAATCTTATTGTTAATGCAATGGCCTTCCTATATTTTGGAATGAATTTTGTGAATTCATTAAAAATGCTGTCGAAATCAATATTCATTGAAAATAATTTAATATTCTCTTTTGATTCATTTCCAATGATATCTTTAGTGATATATTCTCCCTTAATAATTACCTCAGCAGCAGTTTTTGCTGTTTTCGAAGCCTGGACTTCGAAAATGCTTTTATTAATTCAGATTATTCTGTTGTCAATTGCATCTTATCATTGTTTGTATATTCCATATGTATCAAGAAACAGTAATATTGTGATAACATCAATAATTTTCAATTTTCTCCTATTTGATGTATTTTTGTTGTTTAATTTTATTAATGATATTATTATTATGTCTATACTTCCTATTAGCATATTATCATCATTTCTATATTATAACAAGACAGTTGAAAACATCAAAAAAACCCTTTCTTATGTAATGAGCGAATCTGGAGAGCATAAACTAAATTCTAAAGAGTATGATTATATAAAAGTTTTTGCGGATAATGGATTTGATAAAGATATCAAGAAAACCATCATGTATATTCAATATGGCTTAAAAGAAACTTGTGACCTGTTTATTGATTTTTCATTGGTCAAATTTGTTTCTCAGAATAATATTAATACAGAAACAATATCAACTTGTGTACAAGTTGTTTCATTTTTTCCATCCGAAATTCGGCTTCTGAATTCAATAATTAGCATTATGAATCAAAAAAGGGATTTAAGTGAGTCAGACTATTTCCTAATATTCCAAATTTCCAAAATAAAGATTTTGAGGCAGTCTTCAACCTCTAATTCTACTGTTGATAGTATCTTAAAACTCAAACAAAGTTCAAAACAATGTGAAAACACAATAAAGGCGTTCTTCTCAATGGATAGCATTTCAATTAGTGAACTGAACGACTATTATAAAAGTATTGGTAGAATGCAAAGTTTGTGGGAAGAGGCATTAAAAAGCTATCCAAACAGTGTTGGTCATCTTGAAGAATACATTCGATTCCTTATTGAATGCAAAACTGATTTTGAAAATAGTATTCTCAACAAGCATAAAGTATCACTAATTGAATCAGGCAAAAGCTATTCAGTTGATCATTGTTTTAGATCAATGGTTTGGTGTATTCCAAAATACCTTAAAGGGTCCATTCTTGATATCAAAGGGAGTTTTGTTAAAAAAATAGATAAAAAAAATGGATCACAAGGGAAATCTAGTAATAATAGTAGTAATGACTTGATTTTCAGTTCGATTGATTTGAAAATGGAAGAAGAAATTGGTAAACAAATGATATTGCAATCAAAAACAAGACTATCATTTCAAAGAGCAACAGAATCCCAAAAGGCAAAGAATTCAATACTATTATCTCAAGTAAGCATTTTTCTCTTTATTGCTTCAATAATCTTATTCGGATTCTTATATTTATATTTTAATTCATTTTTTGAATTACGATATGTTTCAACAGAAAGAAGCACTATGGCAAGTATGGCTAGATACCACTATAACAGAGCAACAATTTTATCAATGATTTATTGGGCCAATAATACTAATAGAATCAATTTCGAGAGTTTTTCTAATGAGTTTCTATTCAATTCTGGGGAGAACCATTTAGTATCACAAGTATATTATGATTCTATCATTGATAGTGTATTAAGTTCAAGAGATTATCTAGTTAGTTTTTTGGGATCTTTATCAGAGTTAGCACAAACTGGAGCTAATGTCAAAGGGTTGGCATATATTGTACTATCAGATTCCGTACCAAGACAACTCTGTGCGAAAGGACAACTTTTGACATCGAGTCAATCTGATCTTAAAACCATAATTATTCATCAATTATATCATATTCAAACACTTATTTCTGGTAGTGACTTTGATAATTGGTGGCTTCAGAACACAGAATTTTGCTCAATATTCTCTTCTCATCCTTTTATTGGTAAAGCATTTCTCGATCTTAGGCAAAGTTTAATCAACGATCAAGTATTATCATCAAAAAGCTATGAAGATCAACTCAAATTAATGGGATATATACTACCAATTTCTTATGGTATTATTTCTTTATTTATGGTTATTTTTGTTTCAAAGAATTTCTATTCAGAAATCGAGACTTTTATATCTTTATTGCTTAGTACACAAAAAGAAATGTTAAAAACAGCAACGCTGCATATATTTAAGCAAAACTCAGATAATAACGATAACCAAAATGCTGATTATGGTATAAAAAAGAACTCAAATAATTCATGTATTGTATTTTCAATATTATTCATCATAATCTTTTCCATAATATCTGGATTATTAGGAATAATTATTTATAATTCCATCACATTAAACCAGCAATTTCAAAATATGGCATTCTGGACATTTATGTCATCTATGAGATCTCCTTTGATTATTGATCTCCTAATTGCTCTATTGCAAGAAATATTCATTACTGATATTAATATTTCTCACACAAATATCACAAATTCAACAGCAAATATGAACATCATTAATTCAATACTATTAAAACTTGATTCTGTTAAGGAAGAATTAATTATGGGAAACAGTGATGTGGTTCCCCTGATTGGAGAAGATGACTCTATTGATTTTTTTTCTATCAAAGAACAATGCCAATCTCAAGTATTCAATTCTACTTTTCACGATTATTACAAATGTTCATCAATCAATCAACTATTTGGTACTTTTAGCGATATCATTCATGATATAGTTTTTAAAATCAATGACCTTAATTCATCCTTGAATAACCATCTTTGTTCTCATCTTCTTCATTTATCATTGGATCATCTAATTCCATTAATCCAACAAATGGACACAAAACTGGATAGTTTAATGCTAAGCTATGTCCAAAATTTCAAAAATAGTCTCTTATTATATTGTGTAATTGGATTATTTGCATCAGTAATGTCACTGGTCATTATTCATCAATATATAGCATCGCTTAATTCATCATTCTTTACACTAATAATCCTATTACGGAGAATCCCCCCACTCGGTATTATAAGCAATACAAAATTGATGGAGTATTTGCTTAACCAAGGAAATGACAAACATGAAAATGAGACATCCACGGAAGGATCAATTGTTTATAGTTCAAATGATGGTATTATATGTATGAATAAAGCAGGTATCATTGAGATAGTGAATCCATCAGTTACTAGTATCTTAGGATTTACTCCAGAACAGCTTTTGGGTCAAGGGATTCGGACCATTTTATCTCCTGATGATTATGTTCTAATCAATAACCAGATTGGCTTAATTTCAAACAACCAATCATCATCATATGAAGGAAATGTTACATGTTTTGACGACAGCGAACAAAAAATTCCATGTAGCTTAACCTTGAATGGGATAGCTAATGATTCGGTAATTGATTCATTTGTTATAATACTTCGAGACGAAAGAGAGCTTTTCAGACAGCAGAAAGAAGCAGAAGAAGCAAAAAGAAAAAGTGAAGAACTATTGTATCAAATTCTTCCAAGAGACATTGTAGTTAAACTGAATCAAGGAGAAAAAGATATAACATTTGTGGTACAGTCGGCATCAGTAATGTTTATCGATATTGTTAAATTTAGCGAATATAGCGCAACACTATCACCTCAAGAAATATTGGGTAATCTATCTCAAATATTCTCAACATTCGATGAGTGCCTTGCAAAATACCCATTATTGACAAAAATTAAGCTTATTGGTGATGTATATATGTGTGCTTCAGGATTATTCTCAATGAATGAAACTGATGCAAATCATGCTGAACAAATCATTAAATTTGGAATTGAAGCATTGCAGCAATTGGAAGAATTGAATCTGAAGCTTAACGCCAATCTTTCAATACGAATTGGAGTTAATTCTGGTGGTCCATTAATTGCGGGAGTTCTGGGTACTGATAAACCTGTCTTTGATATCATTGGAGACACAATCAACGTGGCATCTCGCCTTCAAAGCACTGATATTGCAGGGAAAATACAAATATCGCAGGCTACATTTGACTTAATTAATGGAATGGATTTCTATGTTGAACAAAGAGGGGAAATATTCCTAAAAGGAAAGGGAAAAACTCAAACATATTTAGTGAGCCCGCCTCAGATGATCTTTCAGTTAGCATCTGGGCAACTATCAATGGATTCATCATCTCATGTACCTTAAACTCTGTTTTTAAAGGTATGTATATGGGTAATTTTTTTTGGGTAAAACAACGATTATTTTTTTACAGTTTACATGGCAATTGGTGCATCATATTATGATGATATTTTGGATGAGGGGAGTTTCTCCACTGTTCGATACATATTCTCCATACTTATAACTGTTTTTTCTGTTTCTTATTCTGTTTATTTTGTATTTAAAAACAATAATCGGAGTGATGATATAGTTTCGATTGAAGGAGTTTACAATTTTAGCAATGGTTCATTATGTGTTACATCGTATATACCACGCATATATTGCGAAAATAGTTTTGTATCATTATATGCTACAATTTTTTCTCCATCTTTGAACTCTTCTGATCAATATGTTATAGAATCACTCCTATATGGTAAGTCAACAAAGGAATCTCTTTATTTCTCTCAAAGTATCCCTTCTTTGACAACAAGGAACATTGAATTATATAGCTCATGGTATACTGTTTTCCCAATAATGATTGCTCAAGTCCAGATTTTTGGAGATATTAAAGATGATACATCGATATCAATAACAATGATTCGGAGTACTAAATGGTATACTCAGATTTTGGGTTCTCTTCACAATATCATGAGGATTTTTAGTTTAATTACGATATTCTTGTTTTCGCTATGTCTTTTAATTAATAACAATATTCATCTTATTCATTTTTTTTCTGTTGGTTCGCTTTTATTAGCATTTTTGTGCAACATTAATATATCATTTTCTCATTTCCCTCATTTACATAGTATATGTTTATTGTTGAAGGGTCTCTTTTCTTCATTTAATTTGATAAGTCTTTTTGTTTCTTCATTACACTTTGCTGCCAATGAAAATCAAAGCGTTTATATTGTTGTATCCATTTTATTGTTGTTTGCTGATGCAATGAGATCGTTAACAACTGATTCATTTGTTGTAGCATCTTCATTTGATAATAATGGAGTAGTTTGGGTGTTTTTCTTTTTAGCTTCGATTGTATCGAGAGTAGTAATATCTGTGTTTATATTTATTAATTTTTTGGATAGTGCTTTGAAAGGATCATTTCGCAGATTACTCGTGTTTATTATGAATTGTCTAGGTATTTGTCTAACACTCTTACCTGGAGTTGCGAAATCTACAATACAAATATATAGCGGGCTTCCAAGTTCTTTGATAGAATTCTTTTCTGAATATACTTTTCAGAGTATCTTTTCGGTATTTTTTGCGCTAATGCACTGGCCAAATCAAAGAAATGATCCCACTGAAATGGAGTTAAATTTAATTGAGAATAATGAATTTTCCATAACTAGGGATGCCTCTGTTCAATTTGAGAAACAATTCGAATAATTTTGTTTGTAATTCGAATTTCACATTATATCAAGGGTGTGGACTTCTTTGTTGCATTCTTAACCATTTTTGTGTTCTAATAAAAATTAAGAAAAATAAAATGTGTAATTGAAAATTGGTTTAATGGATTTCTACTTCTTCATCATCAACTGCAATTTTTAACAAGGTGTGTTCCAAGTTTTCTAAATGAAGAGTGTATTCTTCTAAATTATATTCGGTTTTCTTTGCAGCAATCAACTCTAATATATCAGCAATTCTAAAATCAGAGGGAATGACTATGCACTGGTTATTATTTGGATCAGGAGAAATTTCTGGGATAATCGACCTAAAATCATTCATAATAAGTTCGAGATTGGGTTGCTGACTAATGATTGTTAATCTATATCCACATTTGAAAGCTTTCCTTAGCTCTGAAGGCGATCCTGAGAATGACACTTTACCTTTCCTAACTACAATGATTCGTGGAAGTATTGATTCTGACTCTTCTAATGCATGAGTTGTCACTAATATTGTCGATCCTTTAAGACTACCAATGAAATCCCATATATCTTTTCGAGATTTGGGATCAATTCCACATGTGGGTTCGTCCAATACAATTAATGGAGCATTTCTAAGAACTGCAATAGCCAAAGATAATTTCCTTTTTTGTCCTCCACTTAATTCAGAAGACTTTTGTTCTAATGATTCGTCTAAATCAAGAATTCTACATATTCTTTCCATATCAACCCTAATCCTTTCATTATCAATTGTGAATAGTGAACCAAAAAGAACGAAATGTTCCCTCACTGTTAATTGATCAATGAAAACATTTGATTGGAATGTCACACCTAAAATATCATGAATACTGGAAAAATCATTTCGAATGTTTTCGCTATCGATAGATATTGATCCATTGTCGATTTCATGGGCACCTGTAAGAGAATTGATTAGAGTTGTTTTTCCAGATCCATTAGCACCAATAAATACACAAATATCACCTCTGTTGATTGTTAATGATAAATTATCAAGAGCCACAATTTTATTTTCATCTTGATATGACTTTGTAACTGAATCAAAATAAATCTTATTAAAATCAGAATACTTGGGCTTATACTCTGAAAAGGCCCTTTTCCACATTTTCAAATTAAACATCTTTGACCAGCTAATTGGAGGAATTCCTTTAACTCTTTCAGCACAGAAATAGAAAATAGTATATAAAATGAAATAGAAAATAAACTGCAAGATGCAAATAATAAATAATTCTTTGTATGAAACAATTTGACTATAGCCAAAATTGCTAACTGATAAAGGCTTACCCATTAACTGGGAATACTCAAGAAGACCAACAAATGACCCAAACAAGCTGAATGGGCACAAAAATGATAATATTATAGTTAAGACTTTTCCACATATCACTTTAGAAACATTATAAGCATTGAATATACCAACAAAGGAAAATATAGTATATAGTAAAGTAAATCCCCCAAAAGACTTTTCAGAATTAAAATATGATCCCAAAAAGCAGCAAAAAGCACCAAAAGATAATGACACTATACATACAAAAAGCATATACAAAAGAACATCCGTTTGGTTCGTTGAAGTATCAGAGAAACAGCACGATATTGTGGTACACAACAATATAATCATACACTCAGTTGAATGAACAACGAAATGACCAAGATACAAACATTTTTCTCCTAATCCATTAATCACAAGCAGAAAGTTGATAGATTCCTTATTGAAGTGATTGACAAATTGAACAAATCTTGTTCCAATTAATACTATTCCATACATATAGTAGAAAGCAGCAATATACTTATAAAAGCTTGTTGCCTTTAGTTTAGTATGTGAGAACCCAGCATATTTATAAGAAAATGTTACCGATGATCCATTAACAAGGCCATAGGACAAAGAATTGATGGCATTTATGATGCTAATGTGATAATAAAAGTGCCTGGCTTGGTAATATGTGAAATTAACATTTTTAGGATCAGAAGAAAACTTGAAAAGGAGAGAATCATCAGACAATTCATCAATTTCCTTTTGGAAGGCTGTTTCATTATTGAGTATTTGGATGTAGCTGAGATTTTTATCAAGATACTTCGCAACATGATATGATAATGTTGTATTAGGATAGAAAACCAATTTAAACCCTCTTTCAAATTCCATTTGCATCATTATATTCAAAATGGGAGGATTAATTGGAGTATTGACTTCAGGAGTGATAACCATTTCACTTCTATCTAATAGATTATTAGGATTGGTAAACAAAACAGCTAATAAAATCGCTAAAATGAATATAGTTCTATACCCCGAATCCCTATATCTAATTGAATATTGCATTCCCAAAAAATTCTTCAATCTCTGCATCCATCCAGGGCGATTCATTTCACCAAATGGATTGTTTCCTTCTAGAGGAGACAATAGAACATCATTAGCACTCATGAAAATATGAATATTATCGGAGCCGTTCGAAACAGATCATTGAACCCCAACAAATGTTACATTAATGAAGGGTTATGTAAGAGATCAACTTCGGATTAATATATATGAAGAAAGGTCAAGCAGTGGCAGCTTATGTTAGATATGTTGGTGAGGATGAGAATTGGATTATTGGAAAAATCGAGAGAAAGATAGGCGCTGGCAAGTTTATAGTTAGGGATGAGTTTTCCGAAGATCATAAGTATGACAGATATGTTGTGAAATCACGGAATATGACTCTTTTTCCGCATGTTGGAGGGCAATATGAAGTTGGAGAGCATGTTATTGCTTCATGGAAAGATATAGAAACGAAAGAATGGTCAACTATGTTATATGATGCAGAAGTTGTAAGGATTAACCGAGGAAATACAATATCATTGAAATATATGGAGAGTAATAATGTTATTGATGTCAGTACATCAAAAATTACAAAATACCCACCCAAATTTTATGAAGAACAAGATGAAGAGGAGGAAAACAAAGAAATTTCTAATGATAATAGCACAAAATCTGAAAATGGCACTCCAATTAAGCAAGAAAGCTCTAGTGTTACCCCTAAAGAACTTACTGAGAACGATTCTGATACTCAAAAAGCTCCACCTCCAACGCCCCAAAATTCCTCCCCAGTTACTGAAGATAGGTCTGTTACATCACCTGCCGTGCCTTCTTCACCACCCGCGTCGCCTCCTCTGGTGGATGAATCTGTTTCTGCACATCGATTCTCTCCAGAAACCATTGATGATTCTTTTAATAGGAGAATAGTGTTTACTTTTCATGCACCTGAGAATGTTGAGAAATCTGATATGAAACTTCTTTCTGATGATGATTTCGACAAATTTGTAGGAAATACCCCTTCTTACAAGAGAATGGCAATCGAGAATACCACTCCACTGATTGATGCATTGCAAGATCCTATGTTGTTTGACTCAAGATCCTCCCATTTCACAGGCAATGGGACAATTTTCCGCAAAGGTTTAAAGCATAGGCATTTTAGATCGGCTTATATGAATGATTATGAAGGAGGCAGAATTGGTAAGATTTTTGGGGAATGGAAAAAGATAAATCATGAAAGGAATGTTTAAACAGGTTTTTGATTATCTTTTTTTGGGGATTTTTTCGCTTTGAGAGATGGTTTTATCACTGGAGGTCTGACACAATAAATTGTTTTAAGTCTCGTTTTTGTAGCTTCATTTGACTCTTGTGGCATATTATGAGGCCGAGTTATTCTAACAGGAATTGCTTTTGAAGCTCCCAGGAAATGCTCTAACTCTGATAAAATGGGGTCTTTTGTAGGAAAGACTCTTTTAAACAAACTATTTTTTGCTGCATTTGCTCTCTCATATTTTATGGTCTTAAAAATCTCTGGGTGATGCTCAAGGAAACTCCGCCAACTGTTTGAATTCCATTTCCCGATTTTTGATGTTACATATGGTTGTAACATACTAAAAGGGGCAGCTATTTTCATTGCTGCACTCAGCATTTGAACTTTTAATTCCTTCTCCTCTGGAATATCAAACTCGAGAGAAGGTCTATAATTAACCTCAAGAACCCAGGGCTTAAGATTCTTATCTATTAGAATATCAAATCCTAGAATCTGGAAACATCTTGGAAGCCCTACATTTGGACAAACCTTATGGCTGGTTTTAACTGTTAAACTATGTATTGGAAGTATTGATAAAGTAATAGCTGAATCTATTTCTTTCCACAATCTATCAATATCAACTCCATTTTCTCTCATACAATTAAACGCATATGATATTGGCTTTGTTATTGATTGCAAATCAACATTTTCATTTTGCCTATTAACAGCCGTGTTCGTTAAGCACGAAAACACACTTTTGCTATCTGCAGGTTGTGAACAAAACCTTGCTATACCTTCTCTATATACGTATATCCTCAACTTAGGTGCAATTGATGCAACCAAAACATAGACCCTCAGATCAAATTTGGTTCCATTTATTAAATATGATTCTATATACTCTTGAGCTATTGATAATTGACGAGAGTCCTCAAATTGTTCACCAGGTTCTATAAATGTTATCCCTTGACCCAATGAACCATTATCAGGCTTTACCAGATATCTCTTTGGATTTTTTTCGACAAAATTTCGGAATTCTGCATTGTGATAAGGCAAAACAAAGCTTTGCGGATAAAATGGAGGAAATCTATCAAGATATGATGAATAATTCTGTAAAATCGTTATAAAAGAAGCTTTCCTGCAAATATACTCTATTTCTGGTATCCTGTTCACTATTTGGAAGGGCATTAATGCCGAATAAAAATCAATCACTTTCAAGGAATCATACCAAACCAATATAGATGATGAATCTTTTTCGCAAAACTCAATATCAGCAGTTCGGAAAGCATCAAATACTGTTTCGTATTTTACTTTTCCGCTGGTTGATTTCATCCCAAACGGAATGATATAAATAATTTATAAGCTGTTGATATAAGACAATGTTACTATCTTGTTCATATTAAATGAGTTTGGTTTTTGAAAAATAGAAAAAAACAAATTTTGAAATGCTTAAGAGTATTGACATCAAGTGAGACTATATAAGAATAGATGAATCTTCGAATACACATCCTGGGCTTTAGTTCTGCAGAATATTGACATTTTTAAGTGATGCCTGAGGTTGTTTTTCAGTGTCAGGATAAGACAAAACATGTTGAAAAGAGATTTTTGTCGTGTTTAAACAAGTATCTAGATGAATATACGACAAAAGATCGAATTGTTTTGAGTGATTCGTGTGATTTTGATGTTTTTTGTCATTTCATTGATTTTCTTGTATTGGGATGTATTCCTAGTGATAGAAATGATCAGGTTGGAGTAATAAATTTGTTGAGAGAATGGGAATCACATTTTGGAATTGTTGATGGTTTTCGTTTTCGTCTTTGCTGTCAAGAGAAAGATGGAATTGTTATTTATAATGGAGACAAGTATGAGGTGAATATTGGATGTTTGTTGTTTCATAGTGATATTTTTCGGGAATTCTACAAGAATAGTTGTGGAATGGTTTTTAACTTTGATTCTTCATATTCTAGAGAATCATTTGAAGTGTTTCTAGATCTGATTCATAATCGAATCAGTTATCCAAGTGTTGAAA
>Ga0209639_1002001_pt1 | contig 17487 bp, 13 predicted proteins | sample EPASupsiteHSE605_FD_187268 | JGI IMG/M metagenome (GOLD analysis project Ga0209639, IMG submission 187268) | Bioremediated contaminated groundwater from EPA Superfund site, New Mexico - Sample HSE6-05 (SPAdes) (version 2) | ecosystem: Environmental > Aquatic > Deep subsurface > Groundwater >...
TCATTTGTGATTGTGTAAAAGAAGTATTAATAATATATTATAATTGTATATGAAGAAAGAGATCAGAGATCAGAGAGAATGAAGAAGGAAGAAGGAAGAAGATAGAATATATTGTATTTTGTATTGTAATGCACAGTTACCAATCCCTGTTCCTTCTCCGATGAGAACATTCTTTGGAATGCACACCAGTAATAACAATGGAGAAATCTCCAATAAAACCATTAGAAGAAACAATCAGAATGACATCTGAGAGAACATTTGATCATACAAAAAGAGAAACTTTAATCAATACTGCAAATGAATCTCCAATGAACACTCTAAAACAATCTCCAATCAATATGATCAAACAATAAGAGAATCTCTAAAAGAGACCCAAATGAACACTCCTGAAGATACTCTAATTGAACCTTCAAATGATAGATCAAGTGTGAATTCATGACATATGAGAGAACAGAGAACCAATAATGGTTCTGATAGTAATTCTTTGGATTTTTGAATGATTCCCCTGAAAAAGGGCAGCATCTCAACAAAAACAAGAAGATTTTCTTTCAAATATTCATAAGAAGTAACCCCACACGTTTTTGTGCTTTACAAAAAGTGCCAATTAAACACTTCACCTCACTTGGGAAAAAACTTTGAAAGTAACCGTGTTTTCCTATTCAAACGATATTGGTCGTTTAGCACTTTTTTAATGTTATCTGCGTTAAGTAGCGCTAGGACTTATGCAAGAAGAGTCCGAATTCCAAATCCAAGGAAGGGATTTATGCCTATTCCAGGAAAGAACCCTGTGGTTTGCAAGACTGCCCTTGAAGCAGTTCAATGCATCAAAAGTAATGATAGAGTTTTTATTCATGAAATTGCTTCTACTCCTCATGAACTTGTGAAAGCACTTGAAACACGTGCTAATGAGCTTAAGGATGTTAAAGTCGCAGGATTCTTCCAAACAAAAATTGGTGAATTGTTGAAAGAAGATGATTTTCATCTAAATGCTTTCAAGAGTAATTCCCATTTTATTGGACCAAATGAAAGGCCATTGATTCATAAGAAAAATCCAAAAGCTATCACATTTGTTCCAATGTTTTTGACAGAAGTACCTCAACATTTGAGATCTCCCGATTATCCTATTGATGTTTCTTTATTAAGCTTGTCACCACCAGATAAACATGGATACTGCTCTCTAGGTCCTAACCTTGCCGCTGGTAAAGCAGGTGCCGAATCTGGAAAAATTTTGGTTGCTGAAATTAATCCCAATGTTCCAAGAACTCTTGGTAACTCGTTTGTGCATTATTCTCATCTTGACTATGTATTTGAGACAAATAGAAAACTCAATCAGTATCCTGCTCAAAAACAAACTCAAGAACAAGAGTTAATTGGAAAACATATTGCAACTCTGATTAAAGATGGAGATTGCCTTCAAGCAGGCATCGGAGGAGTTGCAGATGCTGCACTAGGGTATTTGAAAAATCATAAGAATCTTGGTGTTCACACTGAGATGTTTGCAGAAGGAATGATTGACCTTATTAAATCAGGTGCCATCAACAACTCCAAGAAAGTTGTTAAACGCGGTTTTATTACAGCTGCTTTTGCAATGGGAACTGAGAGATTATATTCTGAAATCAACGATAATCCGCTCTATTACTTTGATTCAGTTGATTTCACTAATGATCCAAATATTTCTTCGATGAATCCCAATTTCATTGCCATTAACTCAGCTCTCCAAGTTGACCTTACTGGCCAAGTTTGTGCTGATAGCATAGGGTCTCTTCAGTTTAGTGGTGTTGGGGGCCAAGTTGACTTTGTGCGTGGTGCTTCCATGTCTGATGGTGGAAGAGCCATAATTGCACTTCCTGCTACAGCTTCAAACGGAAAAATATCCAGAATCACTACAAGCCTCACATATGGATCTTCTGTTACCACCTCAAGGTGGTATGGTGTTACTGTTATTACTGAGTTTGGCATAGCCGACCTCTGGGGACTTAACACCAGACAAAGAGCTCAAGCTCTAATTAATATTGCTCATCCTAAGTTCAGAGAGCAATTAGCCAAAGAAGCTGCTGAATTATATGGAACTGATTAAAAGTTGAATTCTTTATTATTATTAACAACATAGTTTGAGAATTCGATCCTTCCAATCATTTGTTGTTTGCATTGCATTTTCTAAAACATATTTACCAATGTGCTCCCCTTTGTGTTCTTTCAAATAGTTTCCAACAATTTTAAGAGAAATGTTAAATGGGGCTGTGTTCTTATACTCAAACTTTCTATACATTTCTAAAAAGGAGTTCAAAATATCCATGTCATCTTCAATCGGTTCAAAAAGATCTTGTCTTGAATAATCAATATCGAATACATGTGCCAGCTCTTGAAGTTTTAACCATATTGTATGTCTAACTTCAACTTCATTTTGTTGAGATAGACACAAAATCGCAAATTTTTGAAAAGCAGGAATATCATAGGAATCAAATGAAAATAATTCAATAAATGCATTTATATCTTCTATTGTTAGAGAATTTGCTGGCATTGGATCAGGATAAGTGTCAATAAAACTCTCAATGATACTAATAATGTCATGTATATCCTTTCTCCTAAATATGATAGAAAAATAGCTAAGAGGAAAATATTTGGCTGCTTTCAAAAATGAATCCAAGTCTGATTGGGGAACAGATTCAATAAATGAGAAAATCTTATATGGATTTGGAGGCCTTTCTTTCAAAGATAGAATACCAAAAGTAGATTGGATCAAAGCATCTGCAGATGGATTAGTGAATGAAAACAAACATGGCAATAACTTTGGAAGCATTGAAAAATCATAATGAAGTAAAAAATATTGTACCATTCCACATATTTCTCCTCTTCTCTCCCAACATTCTTCTTCGGATTTGGGATACTCAGGAATAGAATACTGAACTTCCAATTGTTCAGCAATTACAACATATGGAGCAGAAAACGATGCTCCCGATATACATCTTTTCATGTCAATTTCATCTAATAATCCTGATGTGGCACATTTGGATAAAAAATCGACTGCATATGGATCAGGAGAAACCCCTAAAACATCATTAATGTATTCCTTATATTCAGTACAATCATCAACTTTACACAATAGCATTGCTTTAATACAGCTTGGTAATATAGAGATAATTTCTTTTGATACTTTTGTTTGATGGAAAGATAATACAACAGCTGCTTCTTTGAGGATTTCAATATCTTTAGATTCAGAAAGTGCTCGTAAAGCTTGTTTGTTTCCAAATTGAATCCCCCAGTTAATGTGAACAGATCGAGCAAAGTGCAATAATGGAAGAGAAACTGGTGCATTCTCAAGAAACCCTATATCAAATGGTTTGGAGGCAACAATGATTATTGAAGCAATATCAAGAAGTCGATTGTCGAATTCATAACAAAAGGCTATATCCCTGGCAACACATGCAAAGTCAAAGGTTAATGTTGATCCAGGAGGAATAGCAGGGTATGGATATAATGATAGAGGGTTCCTATATGTTGTGCAAAGGAGTTGCATTATTTCTAAAGCATATGACTTAATTGTTATAGATGATGGAGGATTAAATGCATTAACGCATATATAATGAATCTGTACTTGTTGTAACTCTGCAATATGCTTCAAAGGATCCTGAAAGACAATATTCCGAATCATTTCATATGCGCCAGCCCTTTGTGATATATTTCGAGATCTAGACAGAATAGATAGTTCATAAATCGCGTATCCAGGTTTTTCAGGATTATCACCATGATGATGAAGACCTATATCGATAGTTCGCTGTGTAGCTTCAGCAGAACTCATTATTTTCCCTTGAAAATCAAACCTTGGCGCTTTGTTTCCTACAGGAACAGGAGGAATTCGCTCTTCTTCAACAATCTCTTCAACCTTTGGAACTACCTTCGGTTTAACTGCAGGAACTTCAACCTTTTTCCTTTCGGGAAATCCTGAGCCTGTAACAAGCTTCCGAGGAGGGGGGCGAGATTCCCTCTCTATTATGCTCCCTGTAACAAGAGGGGACTCCATAATGGGCAAATTACCCTTGATCTGTCGTTTGATTTTTGTTTCAAATTTCTTTATCGTATTGGCATTCAATGTTTTTATTGCTTTCCAGCTTCGGGTTGGCACTGAAGCCGATTGTTTTTGTTCCCGGAACATTTGGGAGTAAGCTTGATGGTACTGTTTACAACAGGAAAACGCATTGGTATTGTCCAAAGATTAAATCCAAGGATACTATGTGGGTGAAGGAAAGCATGATGATCCCTCCTATGGTTGATTGTGTAATTGATTGGCTCACACTAAGGTATGATTCAAAAACTGGTCAAATAAGGAATCAGGATGGTGTTGACGTTGATATTGTTGATTTTTCTGGCTTTGGTGGAATTGAATATTTAGATGATTCATTTTTAGGACTTCACATGCTTCCCATTTATTCTAAGTATGTTAAATATCTCGTCAATAAAGGATACGAAATCAAGAAGAATTTATTTGGCTGTCCATTTGATTGGCGCCGAGGTTTATCTCAGACTGCAGACTACTGGAACAATGTTCGCGCACTTGTTGAGAGGGCTTACTCATTAAATGGAAATCAAAAAGTTGTTATTTCTGGTCACTCACTTGGTGGCTACTTCGTTCAACACTTCCTGACTGAGAAAACTACTGCTGAATGGAGAGCTAAGTATATCGACTCAGCAATTCTAATAGCTCCATCATTTGGTGGGTCTGGAATGGCAGTTGCTGCACTTTGGGAAGGTAAGATTCCATTTTTGGAGCTTTACGGCAATGACAAAGATTTCGCTGCATTTGTTTCCAGCCTTGGAGGTCTTCACATCCATCTCTTGAACAACGAAGTTTTTGGAGACAAAATCGTGTCTTATGATCCAAATGGAAAACCACTTAAGGCCAAGGATTTACCCGAGATTTATCTTAAGTATGGAAAGCTCTCTGGAGAATCTGCAAAACTTTTTGAGTTTAACAGATACAATTCAATCAAAGCCCCTAAACCAGTTGATGTGCCCGCTGCCATTATTTATAATGACGCATTATCTTGTGTGATGGGAATTGATATGAAAACCAATAAAAAGATTTGGGGCAAGGGTGACCATGTAGTCAATGCTGAAGGATACCAATATGCATGCCAAAACTGGAAAACTGGAAAGAAGCTTCATTGTCACAACATCAATTCTACATCCCTATTTCTTGATCATAATACAATGGTTCAAAATGACCAATATGTGAAATATGTCTGGGATTTGGCTATGAGTGATGAATGGAAGAAGTAAACCTGAAAAGCACATTTTAATAATTATTACCTTCTAAAGAATCAGACCAAAATTTGATTTTGGGCCCAGAATCATTCATAAGGTCACTGGGATATACCCAAACCTCGGAGCAGTTTAAAATCTGTTCAACAGTTTCTGTAAGGCGAGTTTCAGTATCTTTCTTAGTAATAACACCATATACAGGTTTTGCAGGTTCAGATATGGTTCTAGCAGTCGGATTCGATGGCATAGATATAAATCTGCCGTCATAAAAAATCATTTTAAAATTCCTCCTTATATTTCTTTCAAATTTGTCTTCTAGCTGCTCAAATGTATCAAGATGATATTTATTAGTGGTTCCATTGAAAGAAATGGTAATGTTCTTCCATTTTGTGGATCTTTTCTTTCTCATTTGTAAAATCAAGCGGTTTTTTTCAATTTTATTTCAAACATGACTATAACTGTGAATCACATAGTCAAATATTCTGATTGTGATCTCCCTCTTTTATATAAAACAATGTAAACTAGGAAAAAAAGTGGGTTGCCAATAGGGATGGAAACTCGTTTTGTCTGATCGGCTCGGCAAACTCAATGATTGCCTTGTGTTGAGGATCGATAAGATTCTTTCTTGTGAATACTTCGTCAGCTCCTTCGATGTCGTTAATTGAAATGGGAGGCAATAGTTTTCCTGATTCATTGATGAATGTGATATTTCCAAGTTTTGACATCAGAAAACGAAGCTCTTTTTTCCTTCCTTCAAATGAGTTGAACACTTGGTGGAACTGAGAATAGTCTGATGAGTGGGATGAATCGAGCAGGATAAGAATTCTCACTACAGAATCACATAAAACCTGAACTGATTCTTCGAAAAACTGATTAAGCATTGATTCCCTATCCACAGAACGCTCTTGAGGGGACTGTGGAGGAGATGGCTCTGGAGATGGTTCTGAAGGAGGTGAATTAGAATGAACCTCTGTCATTGCATTTTCCAACTCCATTGTGATCTTTTGGTCGTGGAGTTTCAATTCCTCAACAAGGCTCTTTATTGTAACATCATTGGAGGATATTGCTTTCATCAATGTATCGCATTCACTTTGAATCAGATCTCTGTTCATGTATAAACTCTTATTTTTTTCCATTAATTCGGTGTTTTTCATTGCAATTGCTCTAGCTTTTTTAACACTATTGGATAGTTCAGATTTCTCAGATTCGATTTCCCTCATCATTTCTATCACAGTTTTCTCTAAGTTTTCACTTGTCATGCCTCTATTCTTTTGCTTTTCCCTCTCGACACTATCAACAAGTTCCCTTTCATGATTTCTGTGAAGCTTATAATAATCATCAAGCGCAGTCGACATTTGAATACTCTGTTGCTGTTTTTCAACAGAGAATGTTTGTTGAGCTTCAGCAATTTCCCTTTTAAGTTGATTCTCACGAGCAGCTACCGAAGCTTGAGTGCTAAGTCTCTCCCTAAGCATATCACGATTATTAACTAATTGAACCCTTTCAAGCTCAATGGATTGCTTTTTTTGGGCCAAAACAGTTTTATGGTCAATTTCTAATGCGCTCTTGGTTTCCTTAAGCTGTGCTAATTTTTGCGTACATTTATGTATTCTATTATATTTTTTCCCGGTTTTCCCTTGCAAAAAGCTAATAATATCATCGAAATCTCCTTTCCTTTTGAATTCCTTACTAACTTCTATTCTTCTCCGAATTGTTGCCGCTTTCGCAGAATTCACTGCCTCAATAATTTCCTTTTTACATTCCTCAATATCTGTTTCGATCCGAGTTCCTTCAAAAACAGTATAATCTACATCCATTTCACCCGCTCTTTTAATCTGTGTGATTGGCTTCGGTCCCCTTCTAGGCGGCATAAGATTCTAACAGATTTTTTGTTTCCCATTTTTGGTAAATTAACGATTATCCCAAAATGACGTTTTATAAATTGTGTGTTCATTGTGTATTATTAATCTTTCTATAATTAGGATTATCATTATTATGGTGTTAAAAAAACAACCTGGGGCTGAAGTCCGATAATTCAAATTTCTGATAAAAGAATTAGCCACCGTTGGTTGAAAAATCAGTTCAATTTGGATATGGAAAACTCAACATTTATGACTATTTGTTTATATGTTCTCCAAGTTTGCATTGTTCTGATTCAATACATAGCATTTGCTTGTATGCTTTCTTTTTATATTCCATTTGCAATTAATCTTTGCACACAGTTTTGTGTAATGTTTTTATCTGGGTCGTATTTATCGTTTTCTGTTGCTATTTTGGCAATGTTGATGTTTTTCTCTATGTTTTGTTACTTTTTTTGGGCATCTATCACTCTTTTCGTTTCATTTTTTTCCGAATTGTGGAGCAGTATTTCGATTAAGAAGCTTAAAGAGAGCATCGAGGATTATTTAGATGTAAAAAAGCAGAACAAGTTTTTCTTGGTTGCTTTTTTATTGCTTTTTCCACTAAATGTGGTTCTATTATTTACTCAAGTGAAATTATATGGGTCTGTCATTATTGTAACATTGGGGCTTATGCCAACATTTCTCGGCTTTTTCAGAATAATTATGGTATCATGGATACAATTTATAAAAATGTTTACTGATAAAAATGTTACATCACCACTTGATCAGAGTCTTTTTACTGTATCAACAGAAACATCCGAATCGGAAAAAAGCATTTTCATTAGGCTTTTAGATCCATCTGAAATTTCTTTCCCTCAAGAGTGGATCAATTATATCATTAATCCTGAATCAAATTCTCTTTTAGGAGGCATAAAGTTTAATTGGAGTGATTCTCTTGGATACTTGAATGGTTTGATTGGACTAGTCTTGATAATTAATATTTTTTATTCTCTGACCACAAAATCCATATTTATTGGTATTTTTGCCCTGATAACATTTCCATTTTGCATATTCTTCAATATGTCAGTAGTTTTTAAACTTGATTCCAAGATTAAGAAAGTCTCGAAGCTTTACTTTTCTGTCATTTTCTCCTTTTTAGTGATTGCATTAGCTTTGATTTTTGTTGCAACAATTTTATATGTCTCAAAATTTGTAAAACCACCAGTTGTTCCTGATATCGATTATTTTGATTCTTCTAATACATCAACAACAGTTCCTCAATATATTCCACCAATATGCTCATCCCATCAAAATGGAATACCTTCTCTCGATAAAATTGCAGCTCTTAACACCTTACCAAGATTATTGGATGTCGAAGACATGATTTCTAAACCTAAGAAAGAACATGAAAATACTTTCAATAGCACAATGAAATACGTATTTGGACGGAATATACATCCAAAAAGGTTTTTATTTTTCCGTATTTCCAAAGATTTGCCTTCATTTGCATTGATTGATCTAGCAGCCAACATTGAATACATATTATTTTCTGGGATAGAATCAACTTATGCATTAGGTGTTTTTTTGCAGAATTATATCCGTACTTTAATACCTTCTGTAATGGATTATGTGATTCCATTTTACTCATTTTTGGAGTCATTAATACCTGGTGTAATGTCAGCATGTTTAATGGGATCAAAATTACTGATGACTTCTGAATCTTTATCAATAATTCAAACCGCTTCTCAGTATATTGCTTTGTCAAATAGGACAAACACTACTGTGCTCATAGGACAGTCGATCGGAGCAAATTTGGTTAAAGATGTGTTCTATCTTTCATATTTTGATCATAAGAAAAACATTTATGCTTTTGCTTTTGATGGGCTAACGGCAGAAACATTTGATATTGTAAATAATGCTTTTAACCAAGGTTCCATAATCTACAAAGATATGCTTTATAATATTTACTCAGATTCATCAATTTTGGGATCATATGACACAGATTTTGGTGTGAATATTCACATGCCCAATATAAAGTCTATTACCAAGCCATTGAACGTTTATGACTCATTTTGTATGATGTCTGCCAAGTGTGCTGATAATGATAGGTTTGTCCATTTATGTCAAACACTATTAAACCAAGATGATCAAAACGGTACTGCTGCATATGAAAAAATGGTAACATTGTTTTCAAATTACCAAGAAAGGAAAAAAAATAATTAAAGTATTATTGTAACATTGATACTTGACCAATTAAGCATTTGAACAGAGATACCATGTCTGTTCGATAGAAGAATATCTTGGTTGGTTGAAGAAATACTTTTTTTCAACTCAGAATAATACTGGTTGGTGTCATCAACAATTCCACTATTTCTTGGATCAGGGGACCCAGATTCTTTAAAATGGCCATTATACCAAGTGTATAAAAATTGGCCAACTATCCAATTCTGGCTGAATAGTGTTTTTACAATATTGTTATATGCAATTGCCCTTTCTTGTTGTGTTTCAACAGTTTGTGGATGCCATCTTGATACTATAATACCAGCATCAACACCTGCAAAGCCAAATTCTCCAACAATAATTGGCCTTCCAGTCAAATCATGAAATGATCTTTTCAAGTCATCAAGATACTCTTTTATGTAAAAGCCTCTTTCTCTATTATACTTTGGATATATATTCACCCCTATCAAATCAAAAGGAGAGAATATATCTGCAACACGTGCAAAAGCTTCGGATGCATATCCAGGTCCTTCATAAGCAAATCTATTCGAAATGATGAGTTTATGAATGCCTCCAAGTGAATCTTCTTTATTCCGGATATTGATGATGACTGTATCAACATATTTTTTATATATTACCCTTTCAAATCCATAAAGATCATCTATCACTCTTGAATCATTAAAATGACGTATTTTTGGTTTGATATTCCCAGTTGATATACTATTAAAAGAACTATAATTATAATTAAATAATCCAGATGAAGACCAAGCATTATTCAAATCATTAATTGAAGCGTATGGCCCATGAGGTGGTGGTGTATATCCAGAATAGTTAAAAGTCCCATTCAACCAACTAACGAATGCTTCGGAGCAATACGTACTCCAAAAATAATTATGAAGCTCTCCAAAATAGATCTCATTATCAGTCCAATAGCCGATACTATCATTTGTATTTAAAAAGTATGTATCAATAGAATTCACAGCTGATTGGGCAAATGATTGCCATGATGGATCAAAAGGATCTGGAAAAAGATGTGCCCCTGATTCTCCATAAGGGTTTCCGTTTTCGTCTTTTAGTACCCAAGATGGTATCCCAGAAGCTTCTGATCCAAAGTTAAGCCATTTAATACTATGGGTTGTGGGTGACGAAATTGTTTTCCTAATCCCAGCATTTAGATGTAAATCAACATAACTTTTAACCCGGTTCTCATCAGCAATATATTTTAATAATGATGAATTAGGATTATCTAAATACTGAAAAACAAATGGATTGGTGTTCTTTGAAAATGAATGTGAAGATATACCAGAAACCCAAAATGCAGATCCATCAGGATCTACAAGCCACCATACTCCATTAAACTGTTGGACTGAGACTGTCATATTGGAAGAAAAAACATGTCTGGGAGTTTTTTGAGGTTCGGGAGGAGAATATATCAAAAACGGTGTAACACGCTTTGCTTCTTCTCTAGAAATGATCATCATTCCTAAATCATCAATCCAAACTGATCCAATACTGTTATCAAGTTGAATTCCGATTTGAAATGATGTTGAATTTAGTGGAACAGTATCAATGACGAAATGAAACATTGTCCATTCAGTTTCATTTCCAAGATAATAACTTTCCTGTATTAGAGTGGTATTTGATATATCTTTGTGCTTATATCTTATGAGAATTGAACCTGGCTTCATATTGCTACTTTTATAGAACCCATAAAGCAAATAATAGTTCGATGAATACCCTTCAACATAGTAATTAAGGCTAGAAACACGAATTCTTTCTTCCCAAGAATCAAGATTATAGCAATTAGACAGTTTAACACACTTATTCCCTTTGTGACAAACATTTGAATCATTAATAAATTCTATATCTCCATTAGCTTGCTCAGCATACCATCCAGAGGGGCTTTTAAGCCCTTCTTCAAATCCCCCGTTAAAAATCAGATTTGATCTCCCGCTCAAGTTCAGAACTATTGGATGAATTGAAGGGGGAGTTGAAGATCCTGTTAATGCTAAAACCAAACCACCTACTGAGGCAATTAAAACAACAATCGAACAGGAATAAACCAACTTGGTGTGTTTTTCACAAAATCCCATTTAACGATTATGTAAAAATAATCGTTTTGGTCACTTTTGATGGAGGTACTAGATCATCAGTTTTGGAAGAAGAACATTGCAGATATTTTAGATGCCTTTGTATCTTATAATGGCAAACTAACTGATGATATTAAATCATTGTATGATTCGAATTGTTATTTCACATTTTTAGATTCAAAAGCAAATAATTTGAACACCATTTTTGATACATTGAAATCAAAGATCGGATCTGGTGCTACAATATCTATTCTAACGCACTCTTTTGTTGTTGCTCCTGAGAACTCAGCAATGATTAATGCCCGAATTATGATTAATGATAAGCCTCATGCTTTAACCCTCTGTATCAAAGGGACAGAAAATGGTTTCAAGATCATAAACCAAATCATATACCTTGAGTAAAAATCCAATGATACTTCTTTACTATTCAGGAACAAAAACATATTTCTTGGATAGCTGATTCAAAGATTGCTCCAAATCAGCTATTTCTTGTTCAAGCATTCTTTTGCTTCTCAATAGTTGCGGACTTTCTATCCTCAAAGGAGCTCTTGCAAGTTGTGCTTCGATTTCAGCTTTTCTCTCATTGAGGCTCCGTCTGGACTCGTGTTTTTCTTCTTCCGTCATAATCCTCATTCCACGTGGGCATTTAACATCTGGTGGTGGTGCATTCTCAAGGATAATATTCGCTTTTCTCTCTTCAATATATCTTGGGACCTCTCCTGGTCTGTGAACCTTCCCGTATTCTTTGGGTTCTGGCTTTGGAACTTTTGTTCTTTGCGCTTGCTGTGATGCTTGGTAGATATTTCTTTGGATAAAATCAAGTCTAGGCTCTGGTTTTATCTCCAATTTCTCATCAATTTCTGGCTCTGGAGGATTTTCACGCTTTTTAACAGCCTTCTTTGGGATGGTGGCCTTTTTAGCTCCGAGGGAATTTTTAATAGACCCAGAATTGAGTTCTCTTTGATACCTTAAATGAGCTTCCATGTATACGTTTAAAATTTAACATTTATTAAACAGGTTAAAACTCAAACCCCAGGTCCAAATCATCTCTATTAAAAGCATCCTCATAGAATCCTTGTGATATATCATCAACAATTGCTTCATCGTGCTTGCTAACATTAGAATTGCTTACTTGTATCATTGGGATGACATAACTTTGTGGTTTGGGTTCATTTTTTACAATTGGCAACTGGTAATGTATAATTGGAACAGATACACTTCTGATTGGTTGAGATACATGGTATCTCACACTCCACTTTCGTCCTGCAATAGTATTCCCCAAAGGGGGCAAAATAGTTGCTAAGCACGCCTGTGCTTTTGATTTCGTCTTTATTGATATGTAACCAAGCTGCAAAAATCCATTATTCACTGAAGATTTGCACCTTGAAAGAAGTTGTTTTAAGTTTTTTGTGTTCACGCAAATCATAGAACCATATGCAGCAAATCCAACGGCGATAGCCCTCTTTTCTTTATCTTCTGGTCTTCTGTCAATATATTGTGTGACACGTGACAGCTCTCTCCTAAACACATATGAGTGACTTTCATTGCTACGCGATATCTGAGTATTCTGGAAAAATTGTAACATTTCATTATATGCCAAAAGATCATTGTTGTCTAAATCATCAAGAGATTGGTTTGTTTTCATTCCAACTGGTAGCAAGATTATTTGAAAACATATCAAAGATTTCTGTGGGGATTTATTTGTTATTTGATTTTTTCAATGCATATATTGAAAACTCTTCATCAATTGAGGGGAGTTTCAACATTCAACTTTTTCTAAAGAAATGTGACAATTTGGTCTTTGTTATTGAATATTTTCAATTCCCCAGGTAGAAGGTTGTTTTTCATTCCTTTTAGTGATAATACATGAGAATATTGATCTATTCAAATAAATTCGAACGCTTTAGTCATATTTACTCAATATTCATGGTTAGATAAAAAGAAGAAATATATAGAAATGATAATACTGAGTTGATGTTAAGAACACTGTTTGGTGAACTCTCAAGGAAACAGTCTGTGGGTGGAGGTGGAATGGTTTGAGCTGGAGATTTCATTGCATTGTTTTCATTTAATATGTCGATGATATCTTTGTTATAACACAAATATGTTGCGAAGTGACCAATTGACAGTGTTGGTCCTGATGTTGTTCGGATTGTAGAATTGCTCAAAGTAACAGAAGCAACAGATATGGATCCAGATATATGATACAAATAGCAACTAAAAAGAGTAATGGAGGTAGTTGATTGATAACTAAATAAGGTGTTCAGATTATCAATGAAAACAGATGTTCGAATTTGTAATAATGCATAATTATAATAAAATACTGCCAAACTAGGAGAATTATTTGCAACAAAATTCGAATTTAGGATTTGATATGAGACAGAAGTACTTATACTATCAAAATACAAACAAACAGAGGTATGGGCATAGTTATTAACAAATGTTGAAAATTCCCAATTCAATTGAGCAGCATAGTAACTATGGCAACCAGAATAGGACGTGAGTTGGTTGTTAGACGAGTTGGTTGATGTGTGATTTTGTATTCCATTTTGGAAATAAACAGCTGATGTTCTTGATAGTGCTTGAGACGCACACTTCGTGATTGAAACAAGTTGACAAACGTTTGGCTTAGTTGATCCTGACAAAAAGAAACCAAATTGATTAGCAGTAGACATACAATCATATCCACAGACTTTCTTAAGAAAAATTGAACCCAAGGTCGACGAAATAAAAACACCACCACCACTCGTTAGCGAAGAACACTTATCAAAAAGGCTCTCTTCAATCAAAATTCGAACTGAAACATAAGGAGTTATGCTAATAGCTCCACCATTAGTGTTGAAACTAATGCTTCGAAAACTACTTTGAAAAACATAATAATTGCCATCACTACAATTATAGTGTGAAATAGCAGGGGGGTGTTCTATCCCAGAATAAGCATCAGAGAACAGTGATGTAACCAACAACTTAGATAACATTCTTTTATGACACAAATTAAGAAAAATGTGGATTTCAATCAATATTTGATTGAAAAATGATGTAATCTGATACTCCCTAACAATTGATCACAGATTTCATGTACTTATCTCAAAATTGGCAGCAATTTCAATTTTTCTTTGATTTACAACAATGTAATCGGAGAAAGAAATCGTTATGAATCAATGTGATTACAAAGTGTTGGATAAAAAAGGATTACAATTGATTCAGTTTAAGTTTTAAAAATAATTAAATTTATCCCCTTTTTTGATAGATTTATTTTGTTATTCACATAATCGTTAGTTATTCCCTTTCTCTATTTATCGGTTTGTTATTTTGGATGGTTTTCGGGCATAATCAACAATTCTCACTAAAATAATTTGTTATTGTTGATTTTGGATGCTTTATTTGCCTCAAATTGCTACAATGTTTATAGCCCTCTGATAAAAGTTAATGAAATCAATACCATTTTTTGTGTTTTCCCTCTAGATTTGTGAGAACAAGCACATTTCTGCTGTTTTCAGCCTTTTTTACATTGGTATTAATGTCTCGTTCATTTTTATAAATTCGTCTTAACCCCAACAATAGCACAAAATAATCTTTTCCATTTATCTGCATTACAAGAAAATAATCTTGGCCAACACGTTGTCTGAGTGTCTCCCACAAAGGCGAATAATGGTGCTCCAGTTTTATCAAATCAAATCAAACTGAGAATTTAACAGTATTGTGAAATATGATTGGTATATCTATATCTTCGAGAAAACCTTTCCAAGCAAAGGTCATGCCTATACAATGAGGGCATGTTTGTATTGTGCTGAAAATTGTTTTATCAAACTTTCTGCTTCACACATTGGATCCTCATCATCAACATATTTCCACCGCCCACAATCACTCACTCATAAATAACAGCACAACATCAGTTTATGATATTCAAATGAACAGTTAAACAATATATGCTTCCCATTGCCAAATCAATGACTCCGATTCACAATCCAAACCTAGTTGAAAACAATCATTTATTTTGTATTTATTTACTCAATATTCATGGTTAGATAAAAAGAAGAAATATATAGAAATGATAATACTGAGTTGATGTTAAGAACACTGTTTGGTGAACTCTCAAGGAAACAGTCTGTGGGTGGAGGTGGAATGGTTTGAGCTGGAGATTTCATTGCATTGTTTTCATTTAATATGTCGATGATATCTTTGTTATAACACAAATATGTTGCGAAGTGACCAATTGACAGTGTTGGTCCTGATGTTGTTCGGATTGTAGAATTGCTCAAAGTAACAGAAGCAACAGATATGGATCCAGATATATGATACAAATAGCAACTAAAAAGAGTAATGGAGGTAGTTGATTGATAACTAAATAAGGTGTTCAGATTATCAATGAAAACAGATGTTCGAATTTGTAATAATGCATAATTATAATAAAATACTGCCAAACTAGGAGAATTATTTGCAACAAAATTCGAATTTAGGATTTGATATGAGACAGAAGTACTTATACTATCAAAATACAAACAAACAGAGGTATGGGCATAGTTATTAACAAATGTTGAAAATTCCCAATTCAATTGAGCAGCATAGTAACTATGGCAACCAGAATAGGACGTGAGTTGGTTGTTAGACGAGTTGGTTGATGTGTGATTTTGTATTCCATTTTGGAAATAAACAGCTGATGTTCTTGATAGTGCTTGAGACGCACACTTCGTGATTGAAACAAGTTGACAAACGTTTGGCTTAGTTGATCCTGACAAAAAGAAACCAAATTGATTAGCAGTAGACATACAATCATATCCACAGACTTTCTTAAGAAAAATTGAACCCAAGGTCGACGAAATAAAAACACCACCACCACTCGTTAGCGAAGAACACTTATCAAAAAGGCTCTCTTCAATCAAAATTCGAACTGAAACATAAGGAGTTATGCTAATAGCTCCACCATTAGTGTTGAAACTAATGCTTCGAAAACTACTTTGAAAAACATAATAATTGCCATCACTACAATTATAGTGTGAAATAGCAGGGGGGTGTTCTATCCCAGAATAAGCATCAGAGAACAGTGATGTAACCAACAACTTAGATAACATTCTTTTATGACACAAATTAAGAAAAATGTGGATTTCAATCAATATTTGATTGAAAAATGATGTAATCTGATACTCCCTAACAATTGATCACAGATTTCATGTACTTATCTCAAAATTGGCAGCAATTTCAATTTTTCTTTGATTTACAACAATGTAATCGGAGAAAGAAATCGTTATGAATCTATGTGATTATAAAGTGTTGGATAAAAAAGGATTACTTCATCTTTTTGTGAAACATAATATTTATCTGAAAGGAATTTCAACAGTACCCTTAACTCAATTCTCCTAAATTTTTTTGGGAGGGAACCCAGTTTCCAAATCTAATGGAAAAGATAGAATTATGGATAATTTTAATATATAGTACTGTGGCGATGGGGAAAAATGTTGCGGTGGGGACCAAAACGATAAAAATCCGTTATTTTTGATTTTTTTTCTTATTTCATTAATAACTCTTTGCCAGATATACTTATAGATTTATTGTTATATTATCGATATGCACACTAATTAGATCTATGCTTTGATAATCAAAGATTCACTCGAAACATTCAAATTTGAGTAGATATTAGGGATTTAGTATTTAACTTGATACATTGATTTCTCTATCAATATTGATTAAAATACATGCATTTGAGAAATATTATGTGTATTATGGTACTATGCAATAAAATATAAGTAAAAATATTATTTTAATCCAAAATTAAACGAGAAATGATAATATTTTAAGTTTTTTTTTGGAATAATTTATTTAAAAAATCGTCACTGAAAACAATTCCAAATATTCGAATAATAAAATCAACCCCACTTAAGTTTTAATTTATGAACATGTTTATATAATATTGAAGTTATTCTAATCATGATTTTTAATCTTTTAATGTTGGAATTTTTCGGAATTATCTTCTGTTTAAGAATTGCTAAAAATTTGAATATATTTTTATCCTTCTTTTTTAACATATTTATTGTATTTCAATCAATAAGACACAACTAATAACGAAATAAGTAAAAGAT
>Ga0209639_1002002_pt1 | contig 17484 bp, 23 predicted proteins | sample EPASupsiteHSE605_FD_187268 | JGI IMG/M metagenome (GOLD analysis project Ga0209639, IMG submission 187268) | Bioremediated contaminated groundwater from EPA Superfund site, New Mexico - Sample HSE6-05 (SPAdes) (version 2) | ecosystem: Environmental > Aquatic > Deep subsurface > Groundwater >...
AAGAGTAGGTATGGAAATTCAACAGTCATTCTCCCCTACTAATAATTACTAACTAATAATAATTATCCGTTGCTAGTAATTGGTAATTACCATATTTTTGTCACTTGCAGATGAAAATTAACATTATATGCTTAACTCAAAATATTTATTACAAATTGTATGAAAATTCATAAATAATACTTGTATTATTCTGTGGGTTTGATATAATAGTAAGTGAAGATAGTTAATCTTCAAATTAAATAGAGAAGTTAAGGAGTTGTTGGAATGAAGCTATCAGCAAATCAAATAACAAAAAGGACAAAGGCATTTAAACAATGCTAGAGAATTTCAATATAGTAGATATCAAAGACTATTAGAAATGATTAATTATTTTAAAGGTACATATTCGTTAGGAAGGTTAGATATAGAAGTTATTCAAAATCTAAAAGCAGATTTGCAAGAAGCTAAAGAAAGAGTTGCTCAATTAGAAAGAAAATATATTTAAAGGAGGAAAATTAAAATGACTAAACAACAACTAAAAACCAAATATTCAGAGTGGAACATAAACAATGCTTATAAATGTCATGAAAGAAACAACAACATATTTCACACAATGCAAAATTTAGCATCTGAACATGATTTACCAATATACTGCTCAATGAATTCTCTATTAAAAGAATTAATAAATACATCATCTTGTGAATATGCATTTTCATTGTATGAAGAATACAAAGAGAATGAGGGTAAAATTGAAGCAGTTAGTGAACTTGCAATTTCAACAGATAACTTCAAAATTTAAAGAGTGAGTATCCAAACTCACTCTTTTCATTTACCTATACACTTATCGGATTACATGTTTTCCATACTCCAGGAGTTCCATCCTCTATACATATAATCTCAGCAAATCCTCCACCTGTTGCATTAATCAAACCTAGTTTTGTATCTCTTGTCCAAATGTATTCAACTGGTATTGAGTTAACTCTATATTGGAGTTTATCGCAATATATATGCCATGACTTTGTGTCAAACCATATATATGGCACTCGATTATCCATGTAGTTTTTAATATTAAAGTTATCTCTTGCATTTGCTCTTACATAAACTACACCATCACTTGTTACTTTGTTTACCTTATCATTAGCCCCACTTGAAATTACTGCTCTTACTGTTGTAACATTTCCATTTAATACAATAACATTACTTACTAATAAATAATCTCCTATACTATTTATGCCATGTCCACCATTTGATTCTATTAATGAATTCAATACAGTTAATCCATTATGATTTATATCATTTCCCATTATTGGGTACATAGCTTTAATATATCCACCAAGAATCTTTACATTTGCATTAACTGTTATTGGTGAATCTCTTAAAATTATTCCATAACCACTAGCATTAAAATTAACTATATTAGGATTTATAATTTTGATATCATTTGTTCTTGTAGTGTTTGCACTGTCACTAAGATTGTTAGTACACTCAACTTTAATTGAATAGGGATTATTAGCACGTATAAAAGGGTTAACTATTGATATGTCTTGACTTCCTCCTTTTACAACAATTGCACCCTCTGTTGAATTTACTAGTGTATTGATTTTTGGATAAACCTTGCATTTATAACAAGCTAACAGTTCGAGTCCTTGGTCATCTACATTATCCATATTACAATGTATTTCTAAATTATCACATTCAGAAAATTGCACACTTTCATTTCTGTTAGGAGTTATTATATTATTATCCCTAAAATATCTTCCACTACCATTTGAAATAACATCAACGTTAACATTTCTCGCGCCATAAATTACAACATCATTGTGCCAACTGTCACTCAAAATCGCATTAATTTTTCCATTTGATAAACCGTTACACCTAACAGCTTTTGTTCCGCTTGAATCTTGTTTTCCAATATTTACTCCAATTACATTAACATCAAAAGAGTTGCAATCATTTAAAACTATTCCTTGTGTAGCATTTTTAAGATTAATTCCTTTAAAATTAACTTTTATGTTTGAACATTGGTTAATTGAAAGTGAAATGTCAGTATTTCCTATAAATTTATTGTCAATATTTACATTATTAGATTTCGAAACATTCATGCTAACTCCATCAAATATTATATTTTTAATATCTACTTTATATGGATTTAAAATTATATTTGCTGTTACATTCGATAAACTAAAATTAATTTTTCTATCAAGTCTTATCATGTTTCCCGCTATGTCTATTACTTTTGCTAAAACACTAGTTGTTAAATATCTGTTAGGAGTATATAAACTATGTGATATTGAACCATTGATTAATAACATATCACCCACATTACAATCTATCAAAGAATTAATACTTGAACTTCCGTCTACAATATCATTAACGAATGTTGAAACACTTATATCGCTATCGAAAGTAAAACCACCAGTTCCTTTAAAAGTAACATTATTCCCATACATAATTATATCTTTATTGGTAATTGTTACAACTCCATTTATTGTGTATTCACCATCGGGAAAATATAAACTTTTGTTGTCATTTAAAGCACTTATTAATTTAGTTGTTATGTCAGAACCGTCGGATTTAATATCGTAAATTGTTTTTACATTTCTATAATCAAGCAATTCATTTGTATGGTCATTTACTATTATTTGAATTCCCGGGTCAGTTTCTACCATTTCGTGGCCATGCCATTTTCCACTAAAATCACCTGTTGGAGATAATTTTCTGTTATTAGCTAAATCATTCAAGTAATATTCTAATGAAACTTTTTTACCTTCTAAATCTGCAATTTCATCTGCTCCCAAATTTTGATTTGTTATAAGGTTATTTGTTAACCCTATTAAATATTTAACTGTTTCATACTGTGAAAAACCTTCATTGAATTGGCTTGGTATTGGTTGTGGATTAGTATATAATTGTAATAAATCATTCTTGTTCATTTTTCCAACTCCTTTTCATTAATCTATTTTATTATATCATTAATATCACCATACATTCATGAACAAATCTGATAATTCATTTATAATTTCCTCCTCAATGTTTATCATAATGTTTCTCCATTGGTCTATATTTTGAGCAAATGTGTATCCCTTTGAACTTCCAAATTCTTTTCTTTCGTATGTTTCTGATTTGTTATCTGTTGTGTTTATATCTCCTATTAGATGGTTTGTTGTGTTTAATGTTTGAGTATTTGTTGATGTGCTTTCACCACTTGCAGTATTTTTATCATGGCCTGTTGTACTTGCGAATTTATTAGCTAAGATATCAGCTTCTAATAATTCTGTTGGAGGAGTATCACTATTAACATTTAAATTATCATTTGTTGATGAACTTGTTCCACTTCCATCATTTTTTATTGTACCTGTGTTTGTATCTGTATTATTAGTATCAATACTACCACTACCTGTGATTGTATGTGTAAAACTCTCTGTCATATCCACATTATTAATTGGATTTATATCTAAGTCAATTGACTTGTATCTCTGATTATATAAAGTCATTTTTTCATCAAGTCGACGTTTTAAAGCAAATAAAAATCTTGGCGGATTTTCGAAACCTATCTCACTAAAATAATAGTGATTTATTATCTTATCATTTAAAACTTCTCTCCTTGTCTTTCCATCTTTTCTACTTAAATCTATAAAGTTTTCATTCTCTAGTGGATAATTTGTCAGTATATTTGTAAGTGATAAAGCTGTTGGGGATGGAGGAAAAATCTTTTCGTCTTCTATTATTTGACTTAATTCATAAGTATACTTTCCCATTATTCTTCAACCTCCTTTTTATACTCTTTCCTTTTAATATTATCTTCACAAAATTCAGCAAGTTCAATTTCAATCTTTTGACCAAATTTTTTGTTTATTTTATCTCTTGCATCAATTCTAGTATTTAAAAACATTGCAAGACATATACCCACTAAATTGTCATTTGCTTCAACTTCCTTTTCAACCATTCTTTCCTTTTTATCAGCAACGGTTTTTATTCCCATAAAATTTAGACACTCATTCAATGTGTCAATTTTCTCACCTTGCAATTTATCTAAAAGATATGGGGCATCAGTCTTAAGAACGTTTAAACCTTCTATATTAACTGCTTTTTTCTTGAATATAACTGGTGCATTTCCTTCATATTGTGCATAAATATTTTTAAGTGTTAAATATTCTGCTTCATCACACTGAATTACAATAGGTGTTTTCTGTGCATTTAAATTTACTTCTTTAACCTTTTGTATTTCTCCGAGCAATGTAGCATACCTTCTAATAAAATCATGAGAATTTTGAGATAACTTGTTATTTCTTATTATTACAATGTCCTCTGCATCAAACCATTCATTTATTATATTATTTGCAGTCCAACATAAATATTTTGTTGGTCGATTATACATATTAATATAATCACCCATACAATAGCAAATTTGAAAACCATATAGAGGATGATTAATAAATGCAAGTTCACCATTGTTGGCAAGTTCCTTCTCTATAAAATCTCCATCAATGTTATTAGGCAGATTCTTCCATATGAAACGATTTATACACATTAAATATAATAAATTATAAAAATGCATATTCATATAGTAATTATCCCCAACACTTAATATCTGGTCACTTAACCATTTTTTATTTAGTACTGTTTCCATTCTTTAACCTCCTTTATAAGATATCATAATTCAGATAATCTGAGTTCCAAATTGTTACTCCATTATCATAAATCTTTTCAAGTTCCTTTAAATACTCTGATGGTATTGTGTCTGCTGTGATGTTTGCTCCAACTGTCTTTATGAAATTATATCTCTTTGATGTATTGTTAAATGCATCAATTCTGCGAACTGGATATCCGTATGCATTCCAAAAATTTCGTGCTATCTTCATATGGTCATTATCCATTTGCTTAACTCTAAAGAATATTGAACTTGTATAGTTCGCATACTCAAAAGCATCACCTTTTATATTGCTAACTTGATTAGGCTGTTTTCGTGCTACTGCATCAGCATTAACTACAGATGCTATATTTGCAAAACTATTAACCGCTCCGGCAATATTTAAGGTTGCAATACTTCCAATTGCACTTCCTACACTCATAGCACCATTTAAAACATTTGTAAATTTATTATCTTTTAAATATTTAGAGTATGAATTTGAGAATACTGGTAAATCCGAACTTGGACTAATTACAAGCGCATTTTCTATTGAATAGCTTATTCCGTTGTAATCAAGTGGAATTATTTTGTATTCAACATTATCAGTTATATTATAAAGGATTTTAAATTGAGGTGATAAAGGATTATAAAATTTACTTAAATCTAGTTCAATATATCTTCCTGTGATACGGTCAACTATTTCAAGTTTTGTATAAGGATATGAAATTTCTTTTTTAAATGTTGGTGTTATATCTATATCTAATGTGAATGTCTCTGATAATAAACTCAAATCCATGTTATGAATTAATAATATATCACTTACAATATTTAAATCACCTTTTCCCATTACTTGAATTTCATATCCAGTATTATCTACAATTGTACATGGGGCATAATAACAAGCTTGTATTCTATCTGCTCTGCCTTTGTTACTAACAGCCTGTACAATATCGCTCATATCAAACTTAGATAAACAAATAGACATATAACAAGGCATTGAATAGTTACCTATTGTTGGATATGAATTAAGTGATGTTGATGTATCATCTGTTGTAGGGTCTGCATTGAATAAAATTATATAAACTCCATTTATTGTTTTTTCATAACTCCAAACCTCTGTTAAATCTCCTGTTGTTGGTGTATCTGCAAGTGTATTATAATAATCTGTATTGAAAGTTTGTCTTTCAATAAAACTCTCATTGAGAGTATAATTAAATTGAAAAGTTTGATAAGAATCCATCTTTAAAACTACGTTTGTAACTGCTCCATTTTTATATATTAACTTATCAATAAAAGCATAAAACCATTTAGCACCAAATTGTGGGTTTTGGAACATTACATAATTACAATTGTATAATTCATCCACCGATTTATTAACTCTTAAATACTCCCCGTCACCTTCTCTTATATATGTACATCCACTTAAATTATAAACAAGTTTACTTTCCATATATGTTGTTTGTGATGATAAACTTGTAAATTTCATAAGATTATTTTGAGAAGGTGAAAAGGGAACATTTAGAAACCTTACTGTTGATGAAGGTGTTATCATTCTAAAAATCCCCTTTCTAATTTAAATATTAAACATTGGTTAATGTCTTATCTTTTGCATCAATGAAAACTACTGCATTCGCAAGAAGGTTGTAAGAAATTATTTGATGATGATGCAAATAATAGTTTGCTGTTAAATTTGAACCGTTTTGGAAATCTCTTATTCCATAGAAGGTATCTTCAATTTTGAACCATGCTTTATCACAAAGAATACCCCAAACATTAAATCCATTGAAATCATCAACTGGGATAACCTTTTGTAAGAAGTTTGATTTATCCATATTAAAAGCTGTTGCTAATAGTTCAACATCAACATTAGCTAAAATATCTGTTCTTAATAGTAAAACTTGGTCTTGTCCATCACAGAATGTTGTTAAATCATCTTCACCCTCTGTTTTGATTGAAGTATATCCATTGTACAAAGATGAACCAAATCCAAAGTTGTAATAAAGTTCTCTCATTTTAGAAACAACCATTTTCATTTTTTCATTTAAACTTGTGCTTGTACCAAAATCAACATTTCCAATAGTCATTGATGCTTTAGGGTCTGTTATTGCTCCAATATCTGCTGTTGAACCAACAATTATCTTTTTAACTCTATTGTTTAAAACTGCTGAACCAATTAATTCTTTTGTATATCTCATTTCATCAAGATTATCACCACTGTATAAAGTTCCAACTATCATTTGTATTAATTCATTTAGTCCATTTGGATTTATTAATGCTCTTTGCAATTGCATGTCGGATATAGTAACGTCATATTCATCTTGTCTATTTATCTTATAAAATACACTTTTAACGTCTGGTAATTTTTGAGTTAAAAGATTTGTTGAACTCATATTATATGGAGTTCCTTTAGCAGGATTTGCTATTATTTCATTAATCTGTGAACCGTAAGGAACTTTTCCACCTTTAAGTTCTTTAAGTTTATTTTCCATGATTTTTGCATTTACAATTCTTTTTGAAATTCCATTTACAAGTGTTGTTATTAATGCATTTTTTTCTAGCTGAAAAGTATCACCTGTTATTAAGTTACCAAAAGTTTCTAGATTTGTATGGTTTGTTATAAAGTCTTTTAAGTTTTGATTTGTTGTAGCACTTGCTATTGATGCTAATATTTGAGCATTTGTTAATACTGCCATTTAAAAATTCCTCCTTTTTATTTTAAAAATTCTTTTGATATATCATCTAGTGACAAAGGCTTGTCCTCTGTTTCTGTATTATCTTGTTTTTGCTCTTGATGATTTCCTCTGTTTCCTAAATCTGCAATTTGAGTTCCTAGTTTTGAAAGTAAACCCATGTTTGCTGAACGCAATCCTTCATTTAATCCGTTTATTTCTTCAATTTTTTTAGTATTTGTTATTATGGCTTGGTCAACCTCTGTATAATTATCTCTTAAGGCTTGTACAATAGTTGAAACTTTTGCTTGGTCAACTCCTTCAACTTTTAACATCTGTATTAAATCATTTATGTTTTTTTCGTGTTCTTCTACTTTTAACATATTTACCCTCCTTATAAAAATATCTCTTCTATTTATTATATCATTTTAATTGAAGATTTGTTTACATAGTATAAACGGTTTGTTGTTGGGTTTTTAATTAATACAACATTACCATGAGTTCTCATTAATACAAAATCATTTAAAACATATGATATTTTAATATTAGATGCGTACCAATATGGATATATTAATTTACAATTCCCTGTTGTTGGTGTTGGGTCAGTTCCTCCACCTCCTGTTGTACCTGTGAACTGATTATAATATGTTAATGCTGATGATTGCCTATTTGCTAAATTTGCAAGTTCAGCATTAGGCCTTTCCCAGTTAAAACAGAATGAAGCTGTTAGTTCTTCAATAGTTCCATTACCGCTCATAAAATCTGAATAATTTAAATAACCACTATGCTCAATCCACTGAAATGATGCTCCAGTTACTGCTGTGTTTTCACCAGTTAATTCACTCCATAAAAAATCTAGTTGATGATTAATATCAGTTCCATAAGCTTCAAGCTGTGTTCGTCTTTCAAAACTCCATTGGCATAAACCAAATCCTATACCATTTCCAACCTCAATCAAGTTTGCATCAAATCCGCTCTCTTGTTCAATGTTGCCCATTATACTAGCTGTTGATTTTTCATTCAAACCCTTTGCTCTTAAATAGTTCCAAACTGTTTCTTGATAACTCAATTTGAAAACCTCCTTTATGTTTCAAAAAATCAATCATTTATGATTGATTAGAAACTTATTATAAAATAAGGAATACTTTCGTATTCCTTTAGGTTGTTTTATTTTCTTTTGACTTTAAAATATCAATTGAATCTGACAAAATTTTAGGAACTGGAAAACCAACTAAACCACAGTTTTCAATAATTGATATTAGTTCATTTATTATGAATGCATAACACACACCATCACGAATATATGAAACACCCATTAATAAATCAAGTCTATAAGCTATAAGTACAAATACTATCATCATACATTTTTTAAATATTCCTATAATACCAACTTTTGAACTTAAAGTGCCAGTATCAGTTTTAGGTGATTTTTTAAAAATAGCAGATAGTATAAGTCCAGTTATAAAGTCAATACACATGAATATAAATAATGTAGAAACAACTCCGTCCCATCCACCTAATAAATATGAAATCCAACTTCCTAGTAGCATGAATAAGCCTAAAAACTTTTCTTTTATCATATTACCACCTATAATCCCAATAAAATTTTTTCAGTTTCATTAAGTATTGAATGTATAGTTTGTTCTCCTATAATTCCATCAATGGATAAATCATTTATCCTCTGATATTCTTTTACTGCTCTTAAAGTGTTTTCGCCATATTCTCCATCTGTCATTAATTGCCATTGCATTATATAGTTCAACATAGCTTGTACAACTTTTACTCTTCTTGATTTTTCACCAAATTTCATTAATGCCATTTTAACACTCTCCTTTAAATCAATTTTTACATCACTTAAAAATAATTCTCTTTCAGCTTTTCTTCTTATTGATAATCCTTCTAACCTCTTACCACTTGCATAAACATACAATAGGATTTTTTCAGCAACCTGTTTTTCATCCCTATTTTTTACAAGTGTTATCAAATTACCTTTTCCAACATTAAAGTCAAATGAAACCATTGCATCAAACATATTTTGATTGACTGAAAAATTTATTGTTTCATTATCAATTAAATTTTGAACATCATTGCTAGATTGTTTTAAATCCTCTAACAACAATTCATTAGCTTGTCCAACTGTAATTATATCTCCCCATTTTACATTGTGTGTATGTCCATATCCAATTGTTAAAACTCCTGTTCCATCATCATAAGTTTTTAGAAAACACCCTTCAAACTTTTTTATTAAGCCTATACCATTTGCAGAAATTTGCATTTTTATTACCTCCTTATCTAATACCTACATACTTTAGTATATCGTAAACATTGGATTTTATATACTTATTTTTATAGAAAACTCTACCATTTTTAAAAGCATTCTTGAAAACGTATATCATGGAACTACTATTTATTTTTTCTATCATTCTGTTATTTGGCGATAAATCACCCATTTGCAATGCATATCTGAACTTTGATGTATTGATTATTTTCTTATCACAGTAAAACATATCATCAAATAACCATATACCCACTTCATTATCATTTAGAATAAATGAAAAAACAAATTTTGAGTTACTTGGTTTATCATTCATAATGAAGGAATCATCATCTGATAATGATTTATTATAAATTGCATGTTGTCCATACTTGGTATGTTGATTTAATTTACCCCATCTAGTTTTAATTTTTGCTTCAATGAATTCTGCATCTGCATTAAGTTCAACACATATTCTCTCACCTCTATTATATGTTTTTATACCGTTTTCAAAGTCAGGGTAAATATCCCAGTGTTGAAAGTATGGATTTGCTATTGTAACATTATTAGCTAAACAAATAACCGTTAAATCATTTCTTTGTCTAACTACTGTTTCTATAAGACCATCAAGTAGAATAGGCTCATTAGGTAAATATCTTTGATTTTTCTTGTCAATTATAAACTCATCAAAGCATAAAAGCTTTACATATGGATATGCTGTTGACTTTTTATTATTTGCTGTGGATAGTGGAACGAAAAAACCTACTAATTTATCATCTATGTATGCATGTTTTTTAGATGCTTTAAAAGTGTGTTCGGGGTATTCATGACTAATATCATCAAAAAATGTTGTTATATCATCAAACTCAGTTTTATATCTTCTTACATAAATAAATTGTTCACCTTTTTTCAAATAGTTATTAATTGCTTTTTTCTTAAAACCGTAAGTTTTACCTCCACCTCTATTTGTTAGTATAAAATTAAGCATTGCATTTCTGCTAAGTACATTATTATAATCATAATACATATAAAATCCTCCTTAACAAAATAGCACCAAACATGTCTATATGACTGTTGGTGCTACGTTTGATTTAATAAAGATGCTCAAAATTATATACGTACACTGTCCCCAGTTTGTGCCAACGTTCATCACGTTCGGATAATGGCATTTACCGCATATTTAATTTTGAATCTCTATCACTATTAGTATACCATTAGACAATGTAATTGTTTATAATTTTTTTCTTTGTTCTTTCAAATAAATTAGTTATTCCCGACAATGATTTATTCATAATTTTTGAAATATCTGTTGTTGTATATCCTTTTGACTTTAGTATTAATAATGTTCTTTGCATTTCAGTTAAATTAGAATTCTCTAAAATATCATTCAAAAGTATGTTTGTATTCATATCCTCAAAATCATTAGATATTATATTTTGAATGCTAACACTTTCATTATCTTCATTTTCAAATTCATAATCTAAAGATAAATGACTTTTTTCAAAATCAAATTTATTAAAAAACTTTGATTGACCATTTGCACTTTGAATACAAGTTCTAGCACAACTCATAACAATTAATGGTATATATGTTTTAAGAGAGGATTTGTCATTATCAAAATTTTTAAGTCTTGGAATTATGTAAAGATAAACTTCTTGCTCAAAGTCCTCCCTGCCTATTACGTAGTTTAGTTTAAATTTATTATATGTCTTTGCTATTGAGTTTTTTAATAATTTTTTAAGTTCCTCATTTTTTAAAATATAGTTTATATCCATTTTAAGAACCTCCCATAAATCTTTAATTAATTTATTCTTTTCCCGCACCTTTTACAATATATCTTTTGTCATACATATTCATATCCAAACATATCCTTTTCATGTAATGAATACGATTTATGCCCAAATAATAAACATAAAAATCTTTTCATATTACATCCTAATAAAAAGTAAAATCTTTAAGTGTAAAGTCTATCCATTCAAGTCTATATCCACCAATTACTTTTTTCTTTTGTTTCTTCCTGTAAACTGCACCTATATAGAAGTTATCAAAGTTCAAAGAATCTTGTATCTCTGATGGTAATCCACTACAGTGTGGATATAATTTACTTGGTAAATTTCTATTTTCATCCTCTGCCAATCCATCTTCATATTCATGACCATATAGAAGATACTTCTTTGCTCCTAAACATTTGAACTTTGTAAACTCCTTTTCTATGTCCCATGCACCAAGTTTTGTTTTGTGGAGTTCAATTCCTAAAGCTTTAAACTCATTAACTGTTAATGTTGCATAAATGCTGTCTGTATCACTGTATAAGAATTCATCTTCACCATAATTTTCTTCTATCTTTATAATGTTTGTTATTAAAGCAATTCTTCCATAGGATGTTGTAAATGATGAATATGAACGATAGTATTTTCTTCTTTCCTCATAGTCATATTCACTATCATTTTCATATTTTCTTTCAAGTTTGAAAAATCCATCTTCATCATTAACGTATTGCATGATTTTTCTTGTGAAACCACTACCTAGCTTTCCATAGATGCTGTTCATATCACGTTTTGCAACAGTTACCCCACACTTATTTTTTTCTTTCTTGTACTTTATTTTACGTTCTGTGCAATCATCTATAAATGTTCCAAGGTCACCTATTTTGGATTTAAATTTTATTCCTTCTATATAATCTAGCTTTTTAACTAAGTTTTTCGAACCCTTCAAAACTGTATTTCCTATTGTTCTATATGTGTAAAAATCATAAACACTTTTTAAAAGTTCTAATTCATCTATTGTCAAAACTAAATTATAGTTGCATGTCATTAGCTGACCTTCATTGTCAAAATTAGTTGATGTATAGTCATTTTTCTTGAATCCATATTCTTTTATATCCTGTAGAAAATCACAGCACGAACCTATTTTAATAAATCCTATACTTGAACCTTTTTTCCTTCTGAATCCATCAAAGTGTATCTTTTGCATTGCAATATCGTAATTATCATCAAATTTATATTTACCTTTGAAATATCTTGGCATCCCATAAGGTAATTTATTATACTTCATAGCTGATGGATAACTGCTGTTTCTGTCAATTGAATGACCTTCCTTTTCGATTACCTTCCCTTTATGTTTTGGGTTGCAATAAGTATAACCTCCGCTATAACTATCATCTATTAACTGTATTATCTTCTTATCCTTTATTTCGGGGTATACCTCTGTAAATTCTTCATACTTTTTAGGTGCATTTGGAAACATAAAGTTTAACATGTTGTTAAATGATATTCCACTTGCAGTATATCCAACAAGTCCATTGTCAATATAATATTGCTTTATAAACTCTTTTAAGATATATACATCATTATATATGTATGCTTTTTCAATATCTTCTAATATATAATCATATGCACGTATCTTTTCATAGTCAAATTCTGACCCTAGTTTATAAAACATTTTATCAATTTTTATAATGTTAGTTCCTATTGTTTCAAGCTTCTCTGGTATTAGTTTTACACTGTCATACATTTTTATTTTTATGAAAGATTTAAAATGTTTCTTTCCGAAACTAATATCTTTCATTTTCATTTGAATTGTGGAATTATAAACTTGACCATTATTTTCAACTATGTTCCAAGCATTACAGTCTAAAAATTCATCTTCTACACTGTTATCCTCATACATAATTTTAGAATAATATTTGTAGTTGTTGTCTTTTAACCAGTATTTTAAAAATTCAAAATCCCAAGCCAAGTTGTGAACCCACATTTTAATATTTAGGTTTTTAGTTTTTGCTTTTTTATCAAAATTGAATTCTTTCCAAACATAAAGTTCTTGTATAAAGTTGAAAAAATCTTCAAGCAAATATCCATATATAACAATGTCATTAATTGTATTAGACAGTGACCAACACCAAACCCGCTCATGATCTGTATTATTAAAATCTCTACAACTTTCAGTATCAAAACATAAATAATTGTTGTTATCTAAGTTAGCTAAAAGCTGAATTGTTTCACGTGAAACATTTCGAAAGTGAATTAAATTTTCATTTACATGTTCTTTTAACCTATCAATAATGTTTTGTTTTTCAGCTGACAAACAATTATAAAATTTATTAATTAGTTTTTTCTTTTCTTCACTTTCGTTTATTGACATATAATCACCTACTCAGTTTTTTCATATTTCTTATATACCTTTTGAACTTTTTTAATACCAGTTTTTTTCAAACCTAACCTAATCATCATATCATCAAGTCTTGCATCCTTTAATTCTGTTTCATCTCCGTTTGTTGCTCTTGATTGACCGCTATCATATACCTCTAATGAATGTAATAAATAGTTATAATGATTAACAGCATCCTCAAAATCCATAGTATTAATTTTTTTCTTTACTTTATTAATATCTTCCTCTCTTGTAATTCCTATCTTTTGAAAAACGTGGTCAAGTAATCCAGTTTGTTTATCATAAAATATTTGCTTTGTATCCTGTGTTTTTATCTCTTGAATTAATTCTTTAATATCTTGTTTATTTTTAGCCTTTTCGAATAATGACATCATGTCTAAATTACCGTAGCCTTTAATATTATTGTTTCCTCTTTCAACAAATTGGACTTGTGATTTTGAAAGTTTCTTGTTGCTCTCATGTTTAGCCTGTGCTAATTGTTTAGCATGTTCTCCTAACCTTTTGTTTTCATCATCTGATGATTTTTTTAAATCCCTTGCTTCAACTTCAGCAATAATTGACTTTCCTTCTTGTATGGCTAAAGATACAATATCATATGTTAGCCTGTCCATATACTGCTTTTTCATTCGCTGAACTTCATGGATTGATGCTGTCTTAGGTATTTTACCATATCCAAAATCACACATATTTTTGTTAATTTCTTTGATAATCATGTCTTTGTTTTCATTTGTAACTCTTGTGTCAACTTTCCTCTTTTGTCTACTTAACTTTGTTAATGCATCCATACCCGAACCCCCACTTAATTAATGATTTTATATTTAACCTCCTTACTATTCCATTGTATACCAAAATAGAACTAAAGTAAAGAAAAAAGATGCTAATTTACACCTCTTTTTTGTGTGATTATTAGCATCTTTTTTTCTTTATATTATTGAGGGAAAAACTCGCATGCTGTATATTTTCTACCATTCTTTGACTTTTTCTTTGATATCTTCATTGATATACCTTCAGCAAGAAGTTCCTTGATTTCATCATCTGTCAATTTTTCATCTAAAGCCTTAAATGCATCCGTTACTATTGACCCACCATAGCAGAATGTTTCACCATCTGTTAATACTACAAACTCTTTGTCGTCACCTTCAAGGTATCCATATTCAACAACTGTATAAACTTCACCATCTGATAAATCAGTTTTTTCTTTACCCTCCATAAATGGTAAACCACTTGCAGTTATTTCCTTTACCTTTGATATTAAACTCATTAAATCCTTTTTCATTTTTACATTCCTCCGATTATCATAATTTTTATAATTGGTTTATTTGAAATTACATATTTATGTGTGCAACTACTGTTGCCACTTCTGAATTTGGTTGTTCTTCCTCTGATGCTGTTTCGCTTGGAGTATCTGCAAGTTTTGCTACCTTCTTGAATTCTTCTGAATCCATTTCATAGGTTGATAATATGTCACATATCTTTTTGACTTCGATTGCAATAACTGTATCATTTGAATTTTCTGCTTCGTAAATTCCTTCGAATAATTCCTTTGCACCAACTTCTTTTAACTTCTTGTCACTTTGCATGATACCTAAATCTTTCTCTTTTAAACCTTCTGATGTTCTTACTATAGCTGTTCCTTCCCATTGATGCATTACCTCATTGAATTTTACTATTTTACTCATTATCGAATACCTCCATTAAATTTATATTTAGTAGTGAAGTGAGGTTTATAATCTCACTAATTTTGAATTCGCTCTTGCCATTTAGCTTCTTTCTAAAAGTTTCATATTCAAATCCTAGCTTTTCAGCAAGATATTTTTTCTTTAGTCCGCTCTCAGAAATTGCCTTGTTAATATTGTTTAAATAGTTCATACTGTAAACCCCCTTCACTATTAGTATATCATTTAAATGCTGTTTTATATACTTTTAGTTTGTGAAAATGAGATTTATTTTACCGTATTTAGCATTTAACATTCTTTTGTAATCATCTTTGGTTACTGGTTTAAAGTCTTTTGCTTTACCTGTGTACAGATATATTAGTTTCATGTTTTACCCTCCTTATAATTTAGATTTATTAGATTTACTATCTAAATACATTAAGTCAGCTATTGTTTCTAGTTTGTGAATTATACCTGTTAACGTGTAAATGGCTTCATTTGTATTATCCGATTTCATCATTGTAATTATTGTATTTATGTTATTCTCTTGTTTTTCTAACCTCTTTATTATTGGATTTAATGTTGTTTCAATTTCTGTAGCTTCATGTGCAGTTTTATCTTTTAAGTTTGACATTATTAAGTATTCACCTGTTGGCATTGGAACATGCTCAATAAAATATTCCAATGCACCTGATATAGTTTCCCAATCGTCTTTTGAGTATTTGTGTTTCATGATTAATCCCTCCTATCTATAAATATAATATTTTAGTTCGTTGTCTAAATATGTTTTAATTAAAATATACAAATCAGTATAAGAAATAAAATGTATGAACTTATAATAATCAATTTTATAAGTTAAACCAAAATCCAACTCTTTTAATTTAATATAAAATGTAATCTTCCTTTGTAATTCATCAATATTATATGATGTTTTACATTTAATTTTTAACTCAAGGTAATTACAAAAATCTTGAATGTTGTTCATGGTTAAACCTCCTTATTCTTTAATATTGATATAAGATTTTGAATACAACTTGATAAAATATCATCTTCTGATTTTTCAATTAATAATTTATCAGTTATTGAAAAAATGTATTTTTCTTTTGTTTCAATGTTATGAATAGTTATTCTCCAATATCCGTTAAATTCTTCCTCAATAGAATACGTATGTTCAGATAATACTTTTACCTCTGAATTGAATAATTGAAAAATATCTTGTTCTAAACTGTCACAAATTGAATTAATTTTTAATATTTGTTTTTTCATTTTTTGAACCTCCTTTTATATTTGATACTGAGGTATTTCTACCTCACGCACTAGGCTTAAATCCTATTTATACTCACCTAGTTGAGTTATGATTTAATCTTTTCCATTTGTTCCAATAGTTTTTCTAGTTCCATTCTTTTAGTTGAAATTTCTTTTTCCTTTTCGCATATAATTTCAGCTCTTTGTAGCATATCATAAATTACTGTCATTCCAAAATATACAAATAATCTTGCTATATCTTGCTTTGTTTTTATTGAAGGATGATAAACATACACCATATGTATTTGTTCAAATTCGTTATCCTTTAAATTAAGTTCTGTCATTCCTAACTCTTCACACTCATTTTTAAATTCTTGATACATCATTTTAATTTTCCTCCTTTAAATATATTTTCTTTCTAATTGAGCAACTCTTTCTTTAGCTTCTTGCAAATCTGCTTTTAGATTTTGAATAACTTCTATATCTAACCTTCCTAACGAATATGTACCTTTAAAATAATTAATCATTTCTAATAGTCTTTGATATCTACTATATTGAAATTCTCTAGCATTGTTTAAATGCCTTTGTCCTTTTTGTTATTTGATTTGCTGATAGCTTCATTCCAACAACTCCTTAACTTCTCTATTTAATTTGAAGATTAACTATCTTCACTTACTATTATATCAAACCCACAGAATAATACAAGTATTATTTATGAATTTTCATACAATTTGTAATAAATATTTTGAGTTAAGCATATAATGTTAATTTTCATCTGCAAGTGACAAAAATATGGTAATTACCAATTACTAGCAACGGATAATTATTATTAGTTAGTAATTATTAGTAGGGGAGAATGACTGTTGAATTTCCATACCTACTCTT
>Ga0209639_1002004_pt1 | contig 17475 bp, 13 predicted proteins | sample EPASupsiteHSE605_FD_187268 | JGI IMG/M metagenome (GOLD analysis project Ga0209639, IMG submission 187268) | Bioremediated contaminated groundwater from EPA Superfund site, New Mexico - Sample HSE6-05 (SPAdes) (version 2) | ecosystem: Environmental > Aquatic > Deep subsurface > Groundwater >...
CACTTGATTTTCCTTGAAAAATTCAAGCAGGAAACGTGCTGAAAAAAGCAAGGTGAGAAACATTCCGAAAATCATACCATTGTTGGGCTTTCCATCATGCTTATAATAATACCAGCGAAGCAGGAAAAAAATAGCCAAATAAGATACGGCTTCATAAATCTGAGTTGGATGGCGGGGAATATTATCCTCACTTGTAAAAACAAAAGCCCAGGGGAGATCTGTTTGTTTACCATAAATTTCTGAATTCATCAAATTTCCGGTACGAATAAACGTTCCGGCTAACGCAACTACAATGGAAATACGGTCGATTACCCAAAAGAAATTTAACTTGGTTTGCCTGAAATAAAAATAAAGGGCAATAATGATTGCAATTGCAGCGCCATGACTGGCCAATCCTCCTTCCCAGATGTAGAGAATTTTTATGGGATTCTTCAGGTAATAGGATGGTTCATAAAACAAACAATGTCCAAGTCTGGCTCCAATTACAGTAGCCAAAATCATATACATTGCCAGTTTATCCAAGAATGGAATAGGAACCTCTTCTTTCTTAAAGAACTTAGTCATCACAAGATAACCCACATAAAATCCGGCAGCAAACAACAATCCATACCAACGAATATGTAGCCCACCAATTGATAATAAATCGGGTTTAACACCCCAATGTATAAAATTTAGTATCATTGTTTAATCTATTATTAAGTGGCAAAGTTAATCAATCTGCGGAATTGTTTTATCTGTTCGTTTTTCATTTGGAAATAACAATATTTCCTTTTAAGCCGAAGCTTTCAAAAAACCATCTTTTAATCAAGCAGCACGTTTAAAATCAAAACATTAAATACATATTCAAAGTATAGCAGCTTTTAATCAGTTTTAACTCACGAATTCAAAAAAGAAAATCACATACATTACTTTCGGTATGAAAATGCAAAACAAAAGACATTACTAAAGTAAATCCATGTAAATTTGCCATTTCAGATTATATATCTATTTTTGAATATCTCTTTATACAATGATTAGACTTCCCTTTACTCTTGAAATTTGCGCAGGTAATCTTGCCTCTGCTTTAAATGCTTACCGTGCCGGTGCTCAACGCATAGAACTTTGCACAAGCTTGGAAACCGGAGGGTTAACACCTTCCGCCGGATTAATAAAATATCTGAAAGAAAATACATTACTCACCCTAAATGTACTTATAAGGCCACGTCCGGGTAATTTTTATTACAATGATCAGGAATTTCAGGTTATTTTAGACGACATTCAAATGTGTAAAGACGCCGGAGCAGACGGAATTGTGGTAGGCCTTCTCAATGAAGATCTGACAATTGATATCGGCAGGTGCTCTCAGATTAAAGATGCAGTGGGGAATATGAGCTTAACATTTCACCGGGCATTCGACATGATTGAAGACTCATTTCAGGCTCTGGAAGAGCTGATTGTACTTGGATACGACAGAATCCTTACCTCCGGAACCATGCAAACTGCTTACGAAGGCCTTGTTATGATTCAGGAGTTAAACTCTTTAGCTGATGGAAGAATCATTATTTTACCCGGTTCCGGAATTAATCCATCTAATATCGACGAAATAATTCGTCGTACCAAAGTACAGGAGATTCATGCATCAGCCATTTTAAAATCAACTGCCGAAACTCCTGATATGAAAAGCTTTCGAAATCAATTTACCTATAATCCAGAAGCAATATCCCATGAAGAAACAATCCGAACATTACTCAGACTTGGCTATCAGGCTGTTCGTTCTTTATAGTTTATTCTTTATCAGTCATTTCACGCTGAATGCCCAACAAAAAATTCTACAGCATTCGGGTTGGGAATTCCGAAATATTTCTGAAAACACATGGCACCCGGCAGAAGTACCCGGATGTATTCATTCCGATTTGATGCGGCTAAAACTTATCCCCGATCCTTATATTGGCACAAACGAACAGAAAGTTCAATGGGTGGACACATGTTACTGGGAATATCGCAAAATAGTAAAATTGCCTGAAGGATACTCTTCGAATGACCAATTTGAACTTGTATTTGAAGGATTGGATACGCACGCGGATATATTCATAAACAATGAATTAAAAATCAGAGTGGATAATATGTTTCGGTGCTGGAAGCTTCCGCTTTCCGGAAAAGACCTGCAACAAAAAACCGAAGTAAAAATTTTATTTTACGCTCCAACTAAAACGATTCATGAACTGGCTCAAAAAGGGATTCACCGTTTGCCGGATGATCGGGGCTATCTTCGAAAAGCGCCTTATCATTTTGGTTGGGACTGGGGACCCACTGTTCCTACCTCAGGCATCTGGAAATCAGTTTATTTAAAAAAAATTGAGCCCATAGAAATAGAAGACGTTTACATTCGCCAAATTGAGTTAACCAAAACAAAAGCACGTTTACAAGCTGAAATTTCTATTCATACAGAAAATTCAGAGATCGTTTCCTTCAAACTAAATTATGCATCTGGAAAATCTGTAAATCAAACATTTACGCTTAAGCAAGGCACAAATAATCTTCAAATACCTTTTACCATTGAAAATCCAATCCTTTGGTGGCCAAATGGACATGGGAAACCAAATCTTTACACCATTCAAATTTCAGCTTTTAAGGATCTAAGTCAACTCTTTACAAAGAAAATAAAAATCGGATTACGGACAATAGAATTAGTCCAAAAACCCGATTCAATTGGAGAAAGCTTTTATTTTAAGGTAAATGGCAAACCAATATTTGCAAAAGGAGCCAATTACATCCCGATGGACAATTTTCCATCTCGCGTTAGCAAAGAAAAACAAAGCAACCTCATAATTCAAGCTCATGAAGCAGGTGTAAATATGCTTCGCATCTGGGGCGGTGGTATTTATGAAGATGACAATTTTTATTCACTGCTTGATGAAAACGGGATTCTTTGTTGGCAGGATTTTATGTTTGCCTGCAACCTCTACCCTGCAGATTCTGCCTTTCTGGAAAATGTACAGACAGAAGCTACAGAACAGGTAATACGACTGCGACAACATCCTTGTATCGCACTGTGGTGTGGCAACAATGAATCAAACGAAGGTTTTAAAAATTGGGAGTGGAATAAATCACTGAACTGGAGTTCAAAAGACTCCGTAGAAATCTGGCAGAACTATGAAAAGCTGTTTCATGGATTGCTGAAAGACGTTGTTTTGAGATACAATCCCGAACGATATTACTGGCCTTCTTCACCCTCCATTGGATGGGGACATAAAGAAAGCCTAAGCCGGGGAGATGCCCATTACTGGGGAGTTTGGTGGGGAATGGAACCCTTCAGTATCTACCGTGAAAAGGTCGGGCGTTTTATGTCAGAATATGGATTCCAGGGTATGCCCGATTTAAAAACTCTTGAATTTGCCATACCGGAAAAAGAACGATGGCTCTTCTCCCCTTCTCTGAAACAACACCAAAAGCATCCCACTGGATTTGAAACCATCAACAAATATATGGAAAGAGAATTCCAGCTCCCACATGAATATTCTAAATATCAATACTATAGTCAGATCTTACAGGCAGAAGGTATGCGAACAGCTATTGAAGCACATCGCAGAGCAATGCCTTATTGCATGGGAACCCTGTTCTGGCAATGGAACGACAGTTGGCCAGTAACTTCCTGGAGTGCTATAGACTGGTTTGGAAGAAAAAAGGCACTCTATTACACAGCCACTCGTTCATTTAAACCCACATTGCCTTCTTACATACTCACTGACAGTACTATTACCTTTTATATAACTTCCGAAAGCGAACAGAAACATGAAGGAAAGTTAAACCTCACATACTGGAGTGGCAAACAAAAAAAGAACTTATCTCTACCGTTTATAAGCCATTACGGAACACAAAACATCCTAACACTGTACAAACAGGATTATCCCAAATTTTTCCAGATCACAAAAGGTGTAATTTGTGCGGTCTGGACATTGGGAAAGGATACCCTACAAACCGAAGTAATCTTTCCGGCAACAATAAAAGATCATCAGCAGGCAAAAGCAAATCCAAAAATGCAATTTGTGATAAAAAACAAACGGCACTACCTTACCCTTACGTCAGACGTACCAGTAAAATATTGCCGTTTGCGTGCCAAGTCGGAAATCGACTTTAGCGATAATTATTTTGACTTACTGCCCGGTATCCCGAAAATTATTGAATTACGGAATATCCCTTTACCTTTCAATGCACAAAAACTTAATCAGGAAATTATAGTTGAATGGCTGGGGAAATAGCTTGATAATTAATTTTTTTAACTTCCCCACATAAAATATTCATAAAATTCTCTTCATCTAATTGGAATTGAACATTATGCATATAAAATTCCACAATACACGATAGATCAAAAAAGCTAGGATTATTAAAAATCTTAAAAATCGTAGTAAAATCTATCGAGAGAGGTAGCGAGAGAGAGATAAAACCAATTGGTTCTGTCGGTAAACTTCGAGTTTGATTCCTTACGATAAATCCAGCCGGCAGTTATGCGCATGTTTGTGTGGTAGTTTAGAATGTAGGAAAGGGAAAAATCGAGATGAGTCAGATTTGTTCGTAAGCCTTGTCCTACTTTGTTTCCGAAATCACTTGCATGATTATTGTAAGAAACAAAAATGTCTTTCCCATAATTCACATTGCTGGTATCAAGTCCATAAAGGACAAAAATCCCTTTGGCATTCAAGACAACCCGATTATATTTCCATGAAGAACGCACCACCCATTCGCTGAAGTTTGCTCCAAAAGGGTGAGCAAGAGGTTGATTATAATGCCCGTAGTTTTGAATCGGGTCCCAATGAGAGTAGGTATAAGGACGAACATAGTTATATTCGGCCTGAAGATATAGATCAGGAACTTTCAGGAAATCATAGGACTTAACACCCAGTTGAAATCCATATTTATTAGCCCACCAACCGTCTCCGCTTGTCATATGAGAAAGTTTAAATTCATCCAGAACAAACTGACCATAGGCTACGTATCCTTTGTTAAATCTGAATGATGTATTGAAACCAATAAGAGCATTGTCAGGAGAACCAAGAGAGAATTCGACTGGACGATAAAAAATTACCGGATTAAAATAGTTCCAATCGAAACCGCGATAACCAGTACTGTCCTGCGACTCCCATATTATTGTTTCAAACAAACCGATATTGAGGCGATTGGTAACTCGGTAATCAAGATAATGCATGGTTACATTTTTCTTCCGAAAACCTAAATTTTTAGAATGTGAGGCATTGGGATATTGCATTTGGGTAAAAAGATTGGTATATTGTATCCTCCAAAAGCGACTGTTTATCTTCAGGTAAGGATAACTAAATGCATTGTCACTCAATAATAAAGAACGATAACCATCACCAATGAAATGTTTGCCATGACCAAATTGTAAATTGAAGTGTTTGGATGCAGACCAGGAAATATACGCTTCAGCTCGTGAAAAATCGAAACCATTATCGCCAAATGTTTTTATAAACCCCTGACCTGGAACTACACTATTTTTTCGAACATAGTTATCTATATACGTGGGAAATACGGCCTGATTTTCGTAAAAACGGGTACTAAAAGCAAAGTTTTTACCAATACTTCCCTGTATCAAAAAACCACGGGTATTTACCCAGTTGGATTCTGAAACACCCTTTTCTTTTCCATATTGAAAATTAAACAGTGGATCAATCGTAAACATCACATCTTCTGACTGATACTTTATCAGATGTTCATTAAACAATTTCTGATAAGCCCATCTTTTAAAGCCTCTTGGAAAAGGATTTTTCGACGATAACTGAATCATCAATGAGTCATAAGGAACTTCCTGTCGTATATCGGGAAGAAAATAGGGGCAAAGAGAAGTATGTGTTTTCGCACCTACACCATAGACAGCCCTCCCTATCGAATTATATGTATCCTGATTAGGGATTATTTCATTTAGTTCTTGAGCAAATGAGTTAATCACTCCTAATAGAAAAAATATTGAAATAGATATTTTAATATTCATCATACATCCATTTTTTAAATATCAACTTCTTAAAAAAATAGTGTGTAAATAAACAGAGGGTGACTAAAAAGTCCCTTATCCGGCAAAAAGACTACCTTGACTTTTCAGATTCAGTCTGACGGTTAATCATAATTCTATAATTGTCGTATTGATCTCCAAAAGTCGGGAAAATACATTAAAGTTACAGTTTTCTAGTCTCTCTAAATCTGGGCTATATAATCCTAGAATAAATAATACTACATAAAGAGAGAGAACATCATATATTTTATGATTGAATTCCAGACTGGACAATACTACTTTTTCGACGAGCCAAAAAATACAGAATACACGTTATCGCAAGTCCCAAGATAAACTGATAAAGTATCAGATGCAAGATGCCACTTTTCTGGAACATAAAAGAAACCAAAACCATAAAGGCATTTATTCCGATCAGGATTGTAGATGCTTGCACATGCTTAAACTTAAGATCAAGGAGCATATGATGGAGATGTCTTCTATCAGGTGAAAAGGGAGATTTTTTGTTCATCATCCTCAATATAAAAACCCTCAATGTATCAAAAAGAGGAATAAAGATTATTCCAAAAGATACTGCAGGAGAAGAGAAAACAGGGTGTGGAAGTGCTGAATTTAACGAGTACTGATTAAATTTTATCACAACAGCAGAGATCACAAATCCTACAATTAAAGAGCCCGTATCACCCATAAATATTTTTTTATCAATACTATATACATTGAATCTAAAAAAGGCTATCAGAGCACCCATCATCGAGAAGCAAACTACAGTCCAGCCAATTTCACCATTCATAAAGAACCACATTCCAAAGATTAGAAATGAAAGAGAACCTAAACCTGAAGCTAACCCATCAATACCATCAACAAGATTGAACGCATTGGTAATTACTACCACAACAAAAAGAGTTAAATACAACCCAGCATGGTATGAAATATCGTAGATACCAAAGAACCCATGTAAACTTGTAAAACGCAGTTGAGCCATATCAATAATAATAACCGCAGCAACTATTTGAGCTACAAGCTTCTTAAAAGGAGCCAAAACAAGAATATCATCCTTTAAACCTACAAAAAACATAATAACCACTCCTAATAACACATATTGGAATTCGTGCAGATTAGAATGCGGTAGAAAAAAAAGACAAGAGATTACAAAAGCTGAAAAAATTGCAATTCCACCTAAAGTAGGAGTTTTGCGAATGTGAGAAGTCCTTCCGTTCGGAAAATCGTATAAGCCTTTTTCTCGAGCTACATTTACTACAGTAGGAATTGAAACATAGGATACCCAAAAAGCAACCAAGGCTGCCATCCCTACTGTAATCCAAGGTATTCTAAAAAAAATTTCCATCCCCATTTATTTGTTACAAAGTTATAAATTTTTATTCATCTACAAGCATTCCGCTTATATTTTGTTAATCCTTGACATCTCGTTTTGTTAATTAAATACAAAAATAACAACTAAACAAAGACTGAATTACAATTGTTTAGCAGAATAACGAAGACATACATAAAGTATAAAAAATAATTAATTAACATTTACACAACAAATCACACTTTCATTATTGGAACGATATCCCACGGCATTTTCAAATCAGCAGTCTGTAAATCAACAAACTCAAAATCACGAACCCAGGTTCTGAGCTTTTTAAGATTTCCGTCCAACCCATAATATGACTTAAAGTAGCGAAAAGGATTAAGTCCTCTTAAACGAGGCTGTTCTGGATCAAAATCTCTGAATCTGAAATAGGACATTATATAAACCGATTTCTCTGTTTTCTTTTTTATGAAAGAATAAGGAAATAAACGAAAGTATTCACCTCCACTATAGATCGTTCTAACTCCATAAAAATCGCAGGTATTCACGGGAAATTCCTTGATCTTACAACCATGTACATCTAAAATACAAGGTTTAGAAATGGGAAATCCCCGAAAACCTCCATGAGGTCGCGAAGCAGGAAATATAGATGAATCCGTTGTTATTCCAAATTCTGCTAATACTTCAAATACCCAATATTGAGATTCGGTTACGGAAAAACCTGGTGCTCTATAAAGAGTCATTTTTTTTCCACAAATGTCTTCCAATATATCGATTGCTTTTTTGGTATCTTCACGAAATTCTTCTCGATTTTGTAAATAAACGAGCTCATGAGCATAAGAATGCACACCAATTTCATGACCTGCACTGATGACTTTTTTTACCACCTCAGGATATTTCTCTGCAATCCATCCTAATACAAAAAAAGTTGCCTTCTGATTTTCTTCTTCCAGAAAAAAAAGGATTTTCTCTGTATAGGCTTCTATCCTGCTTTCAAAGCCACCCCAATACTGCATATCCATTGTTTTGGGATACGCCAAGCGATGATACCAGTCTTCTAAATTAAACGTAAGTATATACATTTATAAAAAGTTCCTGTTTTTAGAAATCAAAAATAAGCAATTATTCGGCAGAAATTAAAATGTAACAAAAAATTAATACCAATTAGCTTTTATTCATAATTCCCCATAAAACTTGTCACACAGAAACAATGCTCAATATTCAGCATTTAACAATGAGATAAACTATTTATAGAAAACACAATGCATTTACTAAATTTCAAAAAAATCACATCGATATACTTTATAACCTATAGTTTAAGAAAATGTTGATTTCTTATATTATTGAACACTTGAAGAATCAGACCTTGATATATTATTTGAGTTTCCAGATTTTCCCAGCTACATACGCTGTAAACCAGCCTGGAAAAAATCCTAGTATATTGGCTAATTCATCCTTAAGATCGTAGCTACGGCCAATAGCAGCAGTACCCTGTAATAATTCCATCACAATACCCCAAAACGCTATTACAATAACAATCAACAATTTACGATTAGATATAAAAAAATGAGGCCACCCTGTAAGGAGTAAGAACGTTAACCCTGCATACATCGTACAATGAATCAATTTATCTGCATTGGGAAAAAGCATTACATTGGGAAGATCATTCGAAGGCAACAAGCTTAAAATACTAATCAGTATAAGATATAACGCCAGTGAATAACGGGATAGTTTTCTGAGAGACATCGTAATATGAGGTTCAAAAATGTAATAAAAGCCAAGTATTGCAATCAACCATAGATTTTCTTATTGAGTATTTAAATCAGAAAATATTGAATAGAATGGCTATATAATAAAAGATTGGATTATTTTTTATTCTTTAAAATTACATGATATCAATTTTGCGGACTTTTGTCCAATCTATCTGTTTTTCAGCAGTTGAGATGTCAGTAAAAGTAAAATCATGAATCCACCGTTGAAGTTTTTCAGAGCTATTTTTTAATCCATAATATGCTCGGAAATATCGCATAGGGCCAAGCTTTAAACGAGGTTGATCAACATCAAGATCATGTGGATGAAGATACGAAATCAGGTAATCAGCTTGAGAACTCATTTTTCGAATATTCAAATAGGGGAAAAATCGAAAATATCCACCTCCGGAAAACACAACTTTCTCTCCCATAATGGAATAAGTGTTCATAGGAAATTCCTTCAAGGTACGCATTCCCAGATTAAGCAAACAAGGTTTGTTGGTAGGAAAAATCCGAAAACCTCCATGACTACGACCTGTTGGAAATATAGAACAATCTATTTCTATACCTAAGTCAGCTATCACGTGTAATGCCCAGGTAGTAGAACCCATAATTGAAAATCCGGGAGCACGATACATACGGACCTTCTTTGTAGTTATGTTTTCGATCAAATCGATACATTTTCGGGTATCATTCAAAAACTCTTCTCTGGATTGCAAATAAACAGGCTGATGAGCATAACTATGCATCCCTATTTCAAAACCTGCTTGGTCAATAGTGCGAACTACTTGCGGAAATTTATCTGCAATCCACCCCAACATAAAAAAACTGGCTTTCTGATTATTTTCCAACAAAAACTGCACTATCTTTTCTATCTGTTCTTCAATACGTGGTGTAAATTTACTCCACTGATCAGGACGTTGGGTTGAGGAATATTCCAACAGATGATACCAATCTTCAATATCAAAAGTTAATATACGAATAGGAGGATTAAATGTTAGTGCGTCGGGCATGAGAAGTAAAAATCTGTAAATAGTTAGTCAGCTGCTGGTATTTCGACAAATTTGCTTCGATAAACTCAGTAATCGACCAAACAAGTTCAACACTCTGACATGAATATGTAAATGCAGAAAACCAACATATTGTTACCATAAATTGGTTTTTATATGGTTATAATTTCACAAGCTAATATATTCGTTTGGCAAAAAAAGGACCCAAAAATCTGGCAATAGACAAGGGTAATAACTTCCATAAAGTTTTTAGTATATGCACTTTACGGATATCAAGCTTTGAGGAATGACTATAACTCCAATAAAGAGGGATATCCTGCGTATTCCACTGTTGCTTAAACCGATGTACCCCACTATTACTGGTGCTTCGTCCGAAAGAATAAAACCTGCATTTCTGCTGAATTGAATAGCAAATCATCTCCCAATGTAATAAACTGGAGATATAGTACTTATCCATTGATCGCAAGGTTGCAAACCATGTATTTTCTGAAAAATCGCGATAAGTTAATAATATACCGGCTCCCACTATTTTCCTGTTGAAATATGCACAAAAAATTTTCGCTTCACCTCCAGTATAATGATCAATAATGTATTGAAAGAAACTTTTTGCCAATACAGGGGAACCTAAACGATGTGTATTCTGAAAATAAATCTTATAGAAATCATCTAAAAGTTCATTTCCTCCTTTTTGAATTTTGACTCCTGATTTTATTGATTTTCGGATCTTTCTCCGTAGATTTGATGTGAATCCTGTAAATTGTACTTCTGTACTTTTCTCCAATGACAAAACAGACAATATCTTATCAGTATAAACATGTTCTGACAGAGGAATTAAACTTCGAACTTGCCATTTTTTAACTGATTTTAAATAGCTTAAATCTATATCAATACTACCGTAGGAAAAGTGAGGAAGCGATACCCAGGTATCGTTTACCCAAACACCTTTTTCATCGTATTTCCATCCAAAATAGCTTCCTATGATGGAAGGTATGCAAGGATTATCGCCAAGTGTATGTGTAAGTTGTAACAAAACCAATTAATAAAAATAAGTTCTTATGTTTTCTGCAACTTTCGCTCTAGTAGTGGATTCCGGAATTTTTCCACCCATAACACCCATAAACCGAAAAGTACTACATAAAAGAACGGACGAAGAATCCAATCATGAGAGAAATGCCAGTAATCGGGAATAGTGAGTAATATTATGCTTAATGCGATAATGCGAAAGACATTTACCAAAAACATCACAAAAAAAGATGCAGGAATATACCAGAGCTTATGTTTCCATGGACCAGGAAAAAGGACGAAAAGGAAAAAAATCTGATACATCTGCTTTAGTCCGCTACAACTTTCTTCTACTGCAATATATCCATTTACCGATGGAAACAGAAAGGTATTTACTTTCGTTGTAGAAATAGTAAAGGGCAAATCTAAAATATGCTGATTAACCCATTTTGACCATAAAAATACCTGGTATGCCAGAAAATCAGCGGAATTACTGATAAATGACAATGATTTGATTTCAGTAGCGAAACCCCACCAAAGCTCATGAAATACATAAGTTATCACCATGAATATCAGCACATCAATAATAGAGCGATTTTTTTTATCGTGATAAATTTCTTTGAATCTTGTGATATAGGGTTGAATAAATTGCATCGTTTTTATTTAGGCTAAGTTTTAAAACAAATAACAGAAACTCTAGTCTGCTAGGGTGCTAAAATAATATATATTTTCCTTACCTGTTTTTACTAGAAAGTTTCAGAAAACACTCCAATTGGGGATAATGAAAAGTATATATTTTATAATGCATTACTAAATTCAAAAACATTTATTAAAACAAGATTAGTTTCATAACGATGATCATTTTAGTATTAAAAAACATAGAAATAGCTTTGCATAGAATTTTTTCTACCTATAAAGCATCTCTCTTTTGTAATAGTTCATCGCTATAAAATAGAAATATATTAAGCTAAGTAAGCATATAATCGAATTTGCTATAAAAACCATCGATATTGAGTAATGATGTGCAACTGAACCTGCAAATACCATCCCCAATCCTAAACCAAGATCTATTGCAGTGTATAATGTAGAATTCGCTGTTCCCCTATGCTTCGGATCTGATAAATTATTTATTATTGACTGAAAAACAGGATATATTCCACCATTACCAAAGCCAATAATCAAAGCTGTTAAATAAAAAAATAGTTCGCTTTTAGCAAACGCAAGTAATCCAAAACCAATAATCAATAAAAACAGACTTTGAATAACAATTAAACGAGGCCCTTTTTTATCAAATATCCTACCCGTTGTTAATCTGGCTATTGCAATACCAACTGAAAATATAAAAAAGTAAAAAGATGCATTTTTAATATTAAGCTCTTTGCCATAAAGAGTAATAAACGAAATAAGACCACCATATGCTAACATCGTAATGAAAACATTTACAGAAGGGATAATCGATTTCGAATCAAATAAACGATTCCATCTAAACTGCATTTTCCTACCCAGTAAAAACCTCTTTCTCAGTTTAATGCTGTATGTGAAATATACGCCAACCAAGCTAATCAAACAGCCTGATATAAACATAAAATCATATCCCCACCAATAGCTAATAAATGTACCTATAAATGGGCCTATAGACATTCCTAAAGTCGTTGAAAGGGCAAAATAGCCTATACCTTCCCCTTTTTTTCCTTCAGGGATAATATCTACTGCAATTGTAGGGCCTGAAACTGTTGCAAAGCCCCAAATAAGTCCGTGCAAAAAACGAAGTACAACAATCGATACAATAGTATTCGCAAATAGATATCCAACAAAAAAGAAAGAATATAATATTAGCGACAAGATAAAAATCGCGCGACGGCCAAATCTATCCAAAACATACCCGGAAAACGGACGTACTATTACAGATGCTATTGTAAATACCCCAACAACAACCCCAACCTGTATCTTTGTTGCATGTGTAATATTTACCAAATATAGTGGCAATACTGACAATATCGAATAATAAGTTGAATACATTAAAAAATTAGACAATACAAGCAATATAAAACTTTTATTCCAGATCTTATCTTCCATCTAAATTAGTTCTGCTAGTACTCCTTTCTACAAATTAAATAATAAATTTACGAATACACGATGATAGAGAATCAACTATTTTAAGTTTTCAGGGAGTCTTGGTAAGTCTTTAAATAGTTTAAATGGAAGTTTCGATTCTGGAGACAAAATCACGATAACTGTCAGAAAAACAATCATCATGTCAGTATAAAAAGAACAATGTTCTTGATACCATTTTTCCAAGGCGCCTTTAAAAGGAGCAATATATAAACGATCAAATTCATGAGGATCAATCTGAGCATCTGAATGTAGCTTTTCCTCATCACAAAATACAATGGAAGCTATTCCGGATAATCCTGGACGAGTGTTATAAATTACTTTTTGAATATCATCAGTGTATTTATCAAAATCTACTTTCATTAATGGACGAGGACCTATAACAGACATATCTCCCAATAGAATATTAAAAAGTTGAGGAAGCTCATTTATCTTGGTTTTTCTAAGGAAGCCTCCAAACGGCAAAACTCGCGGGTCTTTTCGAAGTGTAATACTTCCAGTACCCATATTCGGGCTGTTTTTGAGCATAGTCGCAAATTTCCAGATTTTGAAAGTCCGGTTTTTATAACCAATACGGTTTTGTCCGTAAAAAATATAATGCTCAGCTGTGAGCAACAAAATAATCATTACCGGGACTAGCAATGGCGACAAAATCAAAATCGCAATGAGCGATAAAACAATATCTATCAAACGTTTAAAAAAGTATTTATACATAGAATTTATTTTTACCAAACACAGATACCCTAAATTTTTTTACATGAACACAGATGACACAAATACAGCGAATTTCACCGATTTGCAATAATAAAATACATCTATGTCATCCGTATTCATATTTCACATTACATTTTCTGATCTAAATTTTTACCTGTTTCAACATGGTGAAAATTCGGCAAGAATTCAGTCATTACGTTTACAATTTCAGATTTGGATAAATTTTCACTATTTAAAACCTGATTAAGTTTATCTATCATGCCATGAATTTCATTCAAAGAGCGACGGGGTGCATTTTTTATTACACCTAATGCATGATACGTTTCTATATCCAAAATTTCACCTTCTGTAAAGAACTCTTCATACGCCTTTTCGCCCGAAGTATCTGAACTAAAGTAATAAACAGGCCAATACTTTGTGTCTTCCGGCATATTTGCTGCATATTCCTTTGCTCCTTGTTCAGTCTCAAACTGCAGAACTTCCATTCCTAATGATTCACAAACTCTTCTGTAATGTCTTTAAATGATGTAAGCTGGTACTCTTCAAGCTTTGGGAAAAAAATCTCTCCGGTTTGACCCAGCATGCAAGCTAACATGCAGATCTGACCCGATTCATCTGGAGAAACAAAATATCGTTTCACATCTGTGGGTACAGAAAAAGGCTGACGTTTCATCAATCGTTGTATAAAGCCATCCAACAGACTACCGTTACTAAACGCAACATTTGCAAAACGAGCCGTGGTAATTGGGAAATAATTAGCATAAGCCATAATCATCTCTTCCATAATCTTTTTACTTGCGCCCATAATATTTACTGGATTTGCAGCTTTATCAGTAGAAACACAGAAAAAGTGTTGAGGAGGACGTTGTTTTAAAACACTCATAAACTTCTCAGCACGTATTACGTTATTTTCGAGTAATGCTGTAATACTGTAATGGTCTTTTTCGCTTCTGACATGCTTGTGTGCTGCAAAATTTGCAACAATATCGAATGGCCCTTCATTTTCAAGTAAACGATAAAAAACGGAGTCATTGAAATTTATCGGATAAGTTTTATAATCTTCCGGTACATAACCGCCCAACGTACTGCGTAAATCGCGGGTTAATTCCGTCAACCCGTTTTCGCTGATATCTACTACATAAAGACGTTTAGGGTTATATTTCAGCACCGAACGAATATAGGATGAACCAATGGTACCTGCTCCACCGATAACCAAAACTGATTTTCCGGAAATAGCATCCGTAAGTTGTTGTTTGTATTTTTCCAAATCATTTACAAAAAAACTTTCTTTGCGATTTGTTATGTGATTTTTTATAAAACTACCTATGTCAATCATAACATTTATTTTTTACTATTAGCCTTCAAATTTATTTTTAAATTATATTTATTTCTTCAATAAGAAGATTTACATTTTGTTCACTTAGAGATCCTCATTCTTTAGCTATTAACTGCTAATAGCCAAAAGCTAAATACCAAAGTCTTTTAAAGGTTTTTTCTATATCCCGGAATAATTGCACTGCTTGGAATATTAACAACTCTGTCGGCAAACCAGATAGAATTCTCCAAACTATCAGTCTGGCAATCCTTAAACATTGGCAAACGATTCATCAACTCCCATATAGGGCGGGTCATTACTCCACTCTTATTTGTAAATTCGAGAATTTCATCACGTTGAACTTTGTCTTTGGTTAAAATCACATTTAGCCAGTAGTTAGATTTGCAGTTTTCCGGTTCAGCAAAAAATTCGAATTCTGAATCTTTAAAAAATTCTTTATATTTCTCTGCTAGATTTCTTTTGAGTGAAAGTAGATGATCTAATGACTCCATTTGTGCACAACCCAAAGCTGCAGCAACATTGGTTAAGCGATAGTTATAACCAACATGATCATGTACAAACTCCCATGCATGAGGAACTTTTGCCTGAGTAGTCAGATGTTTTGCCATTTTCGCCAGTTCTTCATCATCAGTTAGGATCATTCCACCTCCACCAGTAGTTATCACTTTGTTTCCATTAAAGCTGAGAATTCCCATCTTTCCAAAAGTACCGGTATGCTTGCCTTTGTAATAACTACCAATACTTTCAGCAGCATCCTCTATCAGAGGAATATTATATTTTGCAAGAACTTCCATTAGTTCATCCAATTTGACCGGATGGCCGAAAGTATGCATAGGAACACAAGCTGCAATACGGTGATTGGTGTGTTTGTTGAAAGGTTGTCGACTGCTGTCGGCTGGCAATAGACGCATTTCGGCATTTTCCCTTAACCAAGCTTCAACAGCTTTGGGAGAAAGACCCATTGTATCACGATCAACGTCGAGAAAAACAGGTTTTGCTCCAGTATAGCTAATTGCGTTGGCCGTAGCAATAAAAGTTAGTGCCTGTGTAAGCACCTCTTCATCTTGTTTTACACCAACTAATTGTAGCGCAATGTGTAAAGCAGCAGTACCATTCATTGCAGCAATAGCATATTTCGCACCTGAATATTCAGCACACATTTTTTCAAACTGTGCAACAAAAGCTCCAACACTGGATACAAAATTAGATTTAATGCACTCCTCCATATATCTTACTTCATTGCCAATGAAGCGTGGATCATGAAGGGGAATAAAATCTTGGGGTTCCTGAAAAGTGGAACGAATGAAATTAGTCAGGTTTTGCATGATATATAATATTTTAAAAAAATTATATTTTATAAATAGATTTAAAATCTATATTTTTCACTTGTTATTAATTATTTTTCAGACAATACACAATAAACAATTAGTGAATTTAGGCTAACTAGTTAGAAGTTGACGTAATTCATCGGTTGATCTAAGAGAAGTTATTCCCCAATATTTATCTGCACAATTTCGTTGCTCGTCAGTAATTACTAATGAAATACTTGAGAAGTATTTATAAATCTCATCTCTTTCCTGATCAAGAGTAATTAGTTGATTTGTATTCCAATTCCTACTTCTCGGAAGAATAATATTTGGATTGGTTGTTGATATATAATTTACTTTTTGCTTATAAATGTAATGCGGTTTCTCCAGATAAACACAATATCCTAAATGAGTCCCTATAGAGTTGGAAACCGTAAAATCGGCTAACAATATAATAGACTTCAAACGACGAATAAAATTGACATCAAAAATATTACCAGCTGTTACAATTTTAAAACCAGCATCAATATAACTTTGGCAACAATTATTATTCAGAATATCGATATAATACATACAAATTAAAACAGTATCAAATCCTTTTGACAACTGTTTTATCTCTAATATAAAAGGCTGTATATCAACTTTAGACAATTCTTCTAAGCTAGAATGAGAAGGAAATACTAATAAAACTCTTCCCAATTCTAATTTTAATTTTTGAAAAGATTGGTCATCGAGTAATGGTTCCGCGTAATGAATATAAGGACCTATGGGAATTATTTTTTTTTCAATTCCTCCTTCTCGTAAATGACTCTTTCTGTTTTCACTAAACGTAATTATTGACCTTATCGTACGATAATATGAAGCCTTGGGCACATATGAGCCTAAATAAAGACCATGTTCTATCGAGAATGGAAGAGTTCTAAGACCTGTATA